>Ga0187867_10000009_pt1 | contig 250726 bp, 235 predicted proteins | sample June2016WEW_13_1_FD_132976 | JGI IMG/M metagenome (GOLD analysis project Ga0187867, IMG submission 132976) | Peatland microbial communities from SPRUCE experiment site at the Marcell Experimental Forest, Minnesota, USA - June2016WEW_13_10 | ecosystem: Environmental > Terrestrial > Soil >...
AAGCCCTTCTTGGCCAAATGCTTGGTTATGGCCGCAGTCAAAGTCGTCTTCCCATGATCGATGTGACCTATCGTTCCTACGTTCACGTGCGGCTTCTTCCGCTCAAACTTCTTCTTGGCCATTGGTTCTCTCTCCAGAAGGCATATCCCGGTCAGCCCCAGGACTAATGGGTCATCCCGGTCATCAGTGGCTACCGCGCAGTCTCGCCCTCTCCCCCGTCCAGATTCCCTTCAAGGTTAACCGCGCTAACTTCGCGTGCAGCTTCCCCGGCTCACCTGGGCTCCCTGACAAAAATGGAGCCCACGACCGGGATCGAACCGGTGAACCTCTTCCTTACCAAGGAAGTGCTCTACCAACTGAGCTACGTGGGCCCGATAACTGGAGCGGGAAACGGGACTCGAACCCGCAACCCTCAGCTTGGAAGGCTGATGCTCTGGCCATTGAGCTATTCCCGCTTCTGAGGGCAAATGGTGGAGAGGGGAGGATTCGAACCTCCGAAGGCTGCGCCGGCAGATTTACAGTCTGCTCCCTTTGGCCACTTGGGAACCTCTCCAGACTGAAAAAATGTCCTCCCTGGAGCTGGCGATGGGACTCGAACCCGCAACCTGCTGATTACAAATCAGCCGCTCTACCATTGAGCTACGCCAGCATCGCAAGCCCCACACCACAGGCCAGAACCGCTCAAATTATAACTTATAAAATTTATTTGAAGTCGGGACGTTTGTCAATAGTCTTTGCTCCGTAAAAAAACTTTTTCCCGGCCCGGACCATCCTTACCATTTGACAGGCCCGCGCCGAAGTGGCATATTTCGACCAGGCTGTTCATTGCGGGCTATCAACTAGGGAATCAAATTTAAATAACTGAAGACTGAAAACTCAAAAATCGAAACCCCAAAATAAAAACTTGCAACCTCTACGAAAGTCCCCATTTTTGTCATTCTGAGGGAGCGAAGCGACCGAAGAATCTCATAAATGACAAGGTTGGTTTTCGCAGAAGTCTCAACTCGAAACTCGAAACTGGGCGACCCAGCGGGTCGCCCCTATAAATCGAAACTCAAGGAGCCTCTCCCATGGACCCCGCCCGCGCCCGACTGCTGCGGCAACTGCCCCAGGTGGATGAATTGTTGCGCCACCCGCGCTTGCTAGCGGCGGTGGCCTCCCTGCCCCGCCCCCTGGCCGCAGCCGCGGTGCGCCGCGGCCTGGCGGAGCTCCGCCAGTTTTTATCCGAATGCCCCGCCGCCGACCTGCCGGCCGAACTGGACCCAACCGCTTTAGTGCTGGAACTCCAGAAAATCATGGAGGCCGCCAAGCTCCCCTCTTTGCGCCGGGTGCTCAACGCCACCGGGGTGGTGATCCACACCAACCTGGGACGGTCGCCCTTGGCCGCGGCAGCCCTGGCGCAAATCCAGGAGGTGGCGGTCCACTACAGCACCCTGGAATACGACCTGAATCTGGGCCAACGCGGCTCCCGCCAGGACCACCTGGAAGTGCTGCTTCAGGAGCTCACCGGTGCCGAGGCGGCCCTGGTGGTCAACAATAACGCGGCCGCGGTGCTCCTGGCCCTTACCTCCCTGGCCCAGGGAAAAGAGGTCATCATCTCCCGGGGGCAACTGGTGGAGATCGGCGGCTCCTTCCGCCTGCCGGAGATCATGGCGGCCAGCGGCGCCCTCCTCCGGGAAGTGGGCACCACCAACAAGACGCACCTCAAGGACTATGAGCAGGCCGTCAGTGATGAGACCGCCATGCTGCTGAAGGTCCATCCCAGCAATTTCCGGATCACCGGCTTCACCTCCGAAGTGGCCCTGCCGGAGCTGGTGGCCTTAGGCAGGCGCTACGGCCTCCTGGTGGTGGAAGACCTGGGCAGCGGCTGCCTGGTGGACCTGTCCCGCTACGGTTTGGAGCGGGAGCCCACCGTCCAGGAGACCTTGCAGGCCGGAGCCGACCTGGTGCTCTTTTCCGGAGACAAGCTCTTAGGCGGACCCCAAGCCGGACTGGCCCTGGGCTCCCGGGAAGTGATCTCCCGCCTGCGCCGGCACCCCCTCACCCGGGCCCTGCGACCGGACAAACTCACCCTGGCCGGTCTGGAGGCCACCTTGCGCCTCTACCTGGAGGAATCCGAGGCGATCTCCGCCATCCCCACCCTGCGGCTGCTCACCCGGCCGCTTAAGGAGCTCAAGAGGCAGGCCCGGTCTTTGGCCAGCCACCTGCTGCGGGTCTTGGGGCCGGGGGTCCAGGTGCAGGTAGTGGAAAGCTCCGGCAGGGTGGGAGGCGGCGCCTTGCCCCAGGTGAGCCTGCCCAGCCGGGCCCTGGCCCTCCGCCTGCCGCGTCTCACCTCGGGGCAACTGGAAGCCCGCCTGCGCAGCGCCCGGCCCCCCATCATCGCCCGCATAGAGCAGGACACCCTGCTCCTGGATATGCTCACCCTGCTGCCGGAGGACCTGCCCGCCCTGAAAAAGGCATTGCAGGGGGCGTTGACGGAAGGCAAAAGTCAAAAGTAAAAAGTCAAAAGGCGCTTGGCATAAAATATGTAGGGTGGACACTGCCCACCAATTCCTCAAAAAAATGCCGCTTACCTGAGATTTCTTCTCGTTCCCAAGCGCCTGCTTGGGAACGGCAATTTTGGCCCAAGCTCTGCTTGGGCGACCTTTACAAATTCATGTGGTTTATTAAGGGATTCGTGAGGCGTGCCCACCCTACCCGGATGACAAATGAAATTTTATCCTTAATTTAAAAATTGAGTCTCTGTTTCTGCCGGCGGCTTCGACAATTTCAGCGAAAGGGGATTAACCATGACTTTGGACCAGGAAGGCGGTTTTGAACAGCTCATGTCCATGGCCCGGGGATTCAGCGCGGCCAAGATGCTCACGGTGGCGGTGAACCTGGCCCTGTTCGACTTTCTGGATTCACCCCGCAGCGCCGTGGAGGCCGCGGCCTGGCTCAAGGCCGACGCCCGGGCGGCGGGCATCTTCCTGAACGGCCTGGCGGCCCTGGGGCTGGTGGTTAAGGAGGTGGATTACTTCCACAACAGCAAGCTCGCCTCCCGCTACCTGGTGCAGGGCAAAGACGACTACCGCGGAGCCATTATCAAGCATCTGGAGCAAACCTGGGAGCGAGGCTGGAACGACCTCCAGAACACCGTTCTGACAGGCCATCCCCAGGGCGTGGAACCGGAGACCTGGGTGGATACGCGAGCCCGCCGGGACGAGGAGGGGGTCAGGGCCTTCATCTGGGGTATGCACGCCGTGGCCCGGGACCTGGCGCCCCAGGTGGCCCCTAAATTGCCGTTATCCGGGGTGCGCCGTCTTTTGGACCTGGGGGGAGGCCCGGCCACCTACGCCATCGCCTTCGCCCAGGCCAACCCGGAGTTGCGGGCCACGGTCTTTGACCTGCCGGCGCCCAGCGAAATTGCCCGGGAAAACATCGGTAAACACGGCCTCAGCTCCCGGATCGATATCCTGAGCGGCAACTTCCTCCAGGATGATATCGGTTCGTCCTACGATTTCATCTGGGTCTCCCAGATCCTCCACAGCCACGACCAGGAGCAGTGCCGGCTCATCATCCGCAAGGCCGCCGCGGCCCTGGCCCCCGGCGGTATGCTCGCCATCCAGGACTTCTATCTCAACCCCGACGGCTGCACCCCTCCGGGCGCCGCCCTGTTCGGGGTGCACATGCTGGCCGTCACCCCCCGGGGGCGGGCCTACACCTACGGCGAGGTGGCGGAATGGATAAAGGAAGAAGGGCTGACGGCGCCGACGCACATCCCCACCAGCCCCGAAACCAGCGTCTTGCTGGCGGCAAAGCCATAACAGGCCATAACAGGTGGAAAAGCCGCCTCTGCGGGCCGGCTAAGCCAGCAAATCTTTCAACGCCGGTTCGATGGTGGGGAAGTCGAATTTAAACCCGGCGTCCAGCAGTCTCTTGGGAATGACCCTTTGCCCGCTGAGCAGGGTGTCGCCAAGTTCTCCCATGGCCAGACGGATCATGAACCCCGGCGTCCGCAGCCAGGCGGGACGGCGCAGCGCCCGGCCCAGGGCCTGGGCCAGTTCCCGGTTGCGCACCGGGTTGGGCGCGGTGAAATTCACCGGACCGTCGATTTCGGGATGCTCGCCGATAAAGGAGAAGGCCCGGGCCAGGTCCACCTGGTGAATCCAGGAAAACCACTGTTGCCCGGAGCCCATAGGGCCTCCCAGAAATCTGCGGAACATGGGGGCCATCTGCCCCAGGGCGCCTCCCCCCTTCCCCAGGACGATGCCGAAGCGGGTGATCACCACCCTGAGCCCCAACTCCCGGGCCTTCAGAGCCTCCGCCTCCCAGTCCACCCCCAGCCTGGCCAGGAAATCGGAGTCCGGGGGGGAGTCCTCGGTGAGCACCTCATCTCCCCGGGGACCGTAATAACCCACTGCCGAGGTACTGCAAAAAAGCTGCCGCCGATTCCCGCCGGCCAGGGCGATCACCAGGTTCCGGGTGCTGCGGATGCGGCTCTCAACGATCTCCTGCTTGTAGGCCGCGTTCCAGCGGCCGAAGATCGAGGCTCCGGCCAGGTTGATAATCCAATCATGCTCCGGCGCCGCCCCCATCCAATCCCCCTCCTGGGCGGGGTCGCCAATGACCAGCCTGATCCCGGGCCTCTGCACGGCAGACGGCTGCTCCCGGCGGCTGAGGATGGTGACCTCATGGCCAAGCTTGACCAGTTCCCTGGAGAGATAGGCCCCCACAAAGCCGGTGCCGCCGGTCATAAAGACTTTCACGCTATATTCCTCGTCTTCTGCGATCCCTTAAGAAGAAGGCGTGGACCACGGGTATCTGAATATCCGGTTTTGAGCAGGATGAGTTACCAAGTTAATCACTGCGGGGTGAAGTGGCAAGGAGAGTTCCCAGTTACCAGTTGCCAGTTATCAGAAAAGGTAAAGTCAAAAACTGGAAAGTGGGATCTGCTTACTGGAAACCGGGAACTTTACTGGAAAAAGGCAGTGACCACCATCATCAGGGTCAGGACGATCATAATTACCACCGTAACCCAGGAGATGATATTGAAGGTCCAGTTGTTGACGTAAGCCCCCATGAGGTCTTTATTATTAATCAAAATTAGCATGAAGATGAGGACAAAGGGCAGGAGCACCCCGTTGGCCACCTGGGACCAAAACATCACCGGAATCAGGGGTATATTCGGAATGAGGATGACCCCGGCTCCGATGACGATGAGCAGGGTGTAAAGCCAGTAAAACACCGGCGCCTCTTTCCAGGAACGGTTCACTCCGGCTTCGAAACCGAAGGCCTCGCAGACGAAGTAAGCGGTGGCCAGCGGCAGGATGGAGGCGGAAAACAGCGAGGCGTTCAGCAGCCCCAGGGCAAAGAGCCATTGGGCCCACTTGCCTGCCAACGGCCCCAGGGCCAGGGCGGCATCTTTCGCCGATTCGATCTTGATCCCGTGGACATGAATGGTCGCGGCACAGGCCACGATGATAAACAGGGCCACAATATTGGTCATGAAGCAGCCCGAGATCACATCCCACTTGCAGTAGCCGTAATCCTTTACGGTGATGCCCTTTTCCACCACGGCCGACTGGATGTAGAACTGCATCCAGGGGGCGATGGTGGTGCCGATCACCCCCACCAGGATAGCCAGATAGTTGCTGTCGAAGCTGAAATTGGGGATGACCAGCTCGCGGCCCACTTCTTTCCAGGAGGGATGCGCCATGTATCCCGAAACCAGGTAGGTGAGATACAGAACGCAAGCAGCCAAAAAGACCTTTTCCACGAATTTATAGGATTTCTTGAGCACCAGCACCCAGATGCCCAGCGCTCCCAAGGGCACGGCGATATACTTGACCACCCCGAACAGTTCCATGCTGGCCGCCACCCCGGCAAATTCGCAGATGGTATTGCCCAGATCGGCCAGCAGCAGCGTCAACATAATGAAGGCCGTCCATTTCACCCCGGTGCGCTCCCGGATCAGGTCCGCCAGGCCCTTGCCGGTGACCGCCCCCATCCGGGCGCACATTTCCTGGACGACGATGAGGGCCAGGGTCATGGGGATGATGGTCCACAGGAGCTTGTAACCCAGGGTGGCGCCGGCCACGGAGTAGGTGGTGATGCCGCCGGCATCGTTGTCCACGTTGGCGGTGATGATGCCCGGCCCCAGGATCAACAGGAAAATCCAGAATCTCCTGGATAAATTGGCCATCCTGGGGTTCATGCTTCCTTGCCTCCCTTAGCCGAGCGCTTGCTGACGAAGAAATTGGCAAAGGTCTCCAGGCTGCCCCGGTCCGGGATCAGCATTTCCAGGACGTCGTCCACTGTAATGATGCCTTCCAGCTTGCCGCCCTCGTCCACCACCGGCAAGGCCAGCAGGGCATATTTGTCGATAAGGTCCGTCACCTGCTCATTGGTATCTTCACAGACCACCGAGATAATCCGGGTCTGCATCAGGTCCTGCAACCTGGTTTCCGGCTCGGCGACCAGCAGGTCCCTGAGAGAGACAACTCCCAGCAGGGTTTCATCCTCGCCCAGAATGTAGAGATAGTAGATGGTCTCCGCCTCCGCCGCCAGCTTCCGCAGCCGCGGGAAGGCCTCGGCCACGGTGAGTTCCGGCGGCAAGGCGATGTATTCGGTGGTCATCAGCGCCCCGGCGGTTCCTTCTGCGTGCCCCATGAGCTCCCGGACTTCCTGGGCCTCCTCCGGTTCCATGAGCTTCAGGAGTTCGTCCGATTTCTCCTCGGTCAATTCCCCCAACAGATCGGCGGCCTCGTCCGGGGGCATCTCATGCAGGATTTCCGCGGCCTGGCGGCTGTCCAGGTGCTCGAGGATCTCCATCTGGGTGTCTGCCTCCATTTCCGCTACGGCCTCCGCTACGGTCTCCACGTCCAGGTCTTCGATGAAGTCGGTTCTCTTCTTGTAATCCAGGTCCTCGAGGATATCCGCCAGGTCGGCGGGGTGGAGCTTATCCAGTTGTGATTTTTCCGAGACCAGTTGCAGATTGGCGGTCTTTTCCTCCAGGTGCTGGATCGATTGCCACCAGACAAAATGGTTTTCCCGTTTCTTGAAAATAAACTCTATTCCCAATCGCCGGGCCAGGCCCCTGAGACCGATGTCCACCGCCACCGGCAGGAGATATTTGCGTTCCCCGCTCTTAAGCCAGAAGAGCTTGATGTCATTGACCCGGACCACCTTGGCCCCTTTGGTGTCGATGATCTGTTTATCCATCAGCCACTTGCCCATGTAAATCTCGTCGGGCTGCATGGGGACGAGCCGCTCTACTTCCAAGGTCCCTTTGAGTTTGACCCCCGTCAGTTTCACTTCCTCAATCTGGTCCACCGGGATAAGTTGCTGGATCCCTTTGGCATACTTGATGGCCGTAACTTTGGGGGTTTCCCCCTCCCAACGGATGGCCAGATCCCGCAACTCCCCCACCCTTTGCCTATCCCGGTCGTATACAGGGATTCCCTGGAGCTGGCTGAAGAAAAATTCCCCCAGTACCTGGACATGCACCTTGTTATTCATGCTGCCCCTCCTCATCCGGGCGGACGCCAAAGAAAAAGGGCCTCCCACGCCGCGGAAGGCCCCAGTAGAAACGCGTCTCTCGACCTTCCTCACTCGTGGAGCTTCGGCACTGCATAACGTAGAGCTATCGACTCAGCCACGTTAAGTAAAACCTTAATCCGGTGATACCTGTTCGGCCCGTTGGCATCTCTCGACGTTTCTGGGCAGTGGCTTGTGTTTATGCAGGAGCCTCACCTAACTGAGGTAGGTTCAGTTTATGCCAGGTAAAAATGGAAGTCAACTTGGCATGGCGGATTTTTCCTCAAGAGGATCGCATCATTTAAGCGAGATATATTGGCCTTCGTAAGAGCGGGGCGCGCCCCCTTCCCATAGCCGCAGACAGGCCCGGGAGGTCTTGTCCAGGAGCTGCATCCGCAATTGCTGACTGGTTGCAGCCGGAGCCTAAAGGCTGGAGGGAGGGCTGAAAGGCGGAAGGACTCGCCAATACGGCACCCGGGAACCCCTTCAGGAGAGCAGCCCGGCCTGGGCACCGGCCAGGATGGGCGCCGGGATCAATCCTTGAGAACGGAGATGGCCTGGACCTGGGCCTTGTGGGGGTGGACTTCGATGATCTTGGCCTTGATGCGGTGGGGGGCGTTCGGGTCATTTTGCTGAACCCCCCTGGCATTCTCCCTGGCGCCCTTTCTCATCCCCGGGGGGCCGGGCTTGACGTTGCCGGGGAGATTAGCGGCTCCCTGACCGCCCGCGTAGTATGGCGCCTGATTGAGGCCGCCGCGGCCGTAAGTCCCCATAACGTTGTTGACGTAAAGCTGGGTTTCCAGGTACGGCGGGATGGCGCAGTACCTGGCCACCGCGTCGGGGCCGGCATTATAGGCGGCCACCGCCAGGGGGACGTTTTGGCCGAACCGGTCCAGGCACTGGCGCAGATAGCGGACCCCTCCGGCGATGTTCTGTTCCGGGTCGAAGGGGTTTTGGACGCCCATGAGGGCAGCGGTGCCGGGCATCAACTGCATCAACCCCTGGGCCCCTTTTGGAGAGACCGCCATGGGATTGAAATCCGATTCGTTGCGCATCACGGCGCGCACCAGGGCCGGGTCCACCCCGTAAGCCCCGGCATACTTGCTGATCAACTGGTCTACGCTGGGGTCGAGACGGTTGCCAGGGGAACCCCGGTAAACAAAGTAACTGCGCCCCAGGGGCTGGGTCCAGGTCCGGGTGTGCTGTTTATAGATGAAGACCTGAACTTCCCCGCCCAGCAGGCTATAGAGCGTGTCCCCGGAGGGCGAGGCCTTGTGGGAATCCTTGGCGCCCTCCAGAACCAGGGAGCCGCCTTCCGTTTTTACCTGGGGGACCCCTTCTCCGCCAGCCGCCCACCCCGGTAATAAGAGGGCCAGGATCAGGATGATTAAACCTCTCCACATGGCCATAATTTATTCACTCTTTCCATGAATTTGTCAAGAAGAAAGAGAGGCCCGTGAGGCTCGCATCCAAGGCCCCGATAGCAGCCGCAGGAGCCATAATTTAACGGCATGTTTGCCAAATGCGATGATAAATTGTAAAATCAACCTCGTCCAAGTATTCGCTTCCCGGCCTGCCCCGTCCGGAGGGATTATTTTGGCAAGCGGGCCACACCAAACCTTGCCTTAAACCGATTGGCCCAAGCCCTGCTGCCTGGGCCAAGATCGTCGTTGGCAGCCGCTAATTTGACCAGCGATAACTGCAAAACGCTACGGGAAAACCTCCTCCCCTTCGCCCGGCCCCTACTGCCAGTGGTCCTGGCCTTCGCGGCCGGGCTGGCCTCCCCCGCCTGGGGGTTGCACCTGCCGGAGCCCTGGTTGGCCGCGGGCCTCGCTTTCCTCTGGGCGAATCTGGGAGTCCTGTGGCTGGCCCGGCGTCCAGTCCGGTTACTGCCCGTGGCCCTCTTCTGGCTCATGGGGGTGGCCTTTTACCAGCAAGCCCTCCAACCCGTCTTTCCTCTAGACCATCTCGTTAATCTGCCCCAGGAGCAGGGACTCATCATCCAGGGTCGCCTGAACCGCCCGAGCAAGATAGGCTCGGGACGAACCCAACTCTATATGACCGCCCAGGCCTGGCTAAGCCCCCAGGGGTGGCGCCCGGCCGCGGGCCGGCTCCTGGTGAACGCCCCCGCCCTGGAACCACCGCCCGTGGGCACCGACCTGGTGGTCCGGGGCAGATTGCGGGTTCCCGGGATGTTGCATAATCCCGGCGCCTATGATTGGCCCCGGTTTCTGGCAACGGACGGCATCTTCCGGGATATGCGCCTCAAGGGAGATGGCGATCTGGTCTTCCTGGCCTCCGGGGCCAGCTATCCCCTGGGGGAGCGGCTGCGGGGGGGCATCCGCCAGTTATTGAAGCCCTTGCGGCCGGAATTGCGGGCGATCTACCTCTCCATGCTGCTGGGGGATCAGGGTGAGGTCACCCCGGCGATGCGCCGCAACCTGGCCCGATCCGGCACCAGCCACCTCCTGGTGGTCAATGGCCTGCACCTGGGGATGGTGGCTGCCGTAGTTTTCTTCTTATGCAGTTGGCTCCTCAGGCGGTCAGCTTGGCTGCTGCTGCGTCTCAATGTCATGAAAACCGCCACCCTCCTGTCCGGCGCCGCGGTGTTGGGCTACGCCTGGGTGGCGGGTGGGTCCCCTTCCACCCAGCGGGCCGAGATCATGGTCCTGGCCTATCTCCTGCTGGTCTTCCTGGGACGGCCCGGGGAGTTGTGGAGCGCCCTGGCCCTGGCGGCCCTGATCATTCTCAGCCTCACCCCCCTGCGACTCTTCTCCATCTCCCTTCAGCTTTCCTTCGCGGCGGTGGCGTTTCTGATCTACCTCATGCCCCGCATACTGGCCTGGGGAGCAGCCTACTCCTCCGATTCCCCACCCGGCCTGGGAAACCGCCTCTGCACCTGGGTGCAGGAGTGGGGGGCGGCCTCGGCGGTGGCCACCCTGGCCACCGCACCCCTGGTGGCCGCCTACTTCCAGGTCGTTTCTCTTTTGGGGGTCATCGTCAACATGGTGGCCATCCCCTTGTTCCTGCTGTTGGCCCTGCCTTTAGGGGAGGCTGCGGTCTTCGCCCAGGCCATCCATCTAACCTCGCTGGCCCGGGCCCTGCTTTTTCTGGGCCAATTTCCCCTATGGCTGGGTTGGCAAGCCATTACCCTGGGCGCCGCTCTGCCCGGCAGCGCCATCATCACACCCATACCCACCTGGCTGCAAATCGCCCTCTATTACCTGGCGCTCATCCTGGTCTTCTTTCCCCGCCGCAGCTTCTGGACCTGGGGGGGGGCCGGATTGGCCGGCGCAGCCCTGCTCCTGTCGCTGGCCTGGCCTTTCATGGGGTCCCGGGGAAGCCTGGAAGTGACTTGCCTCGATACCTACGGCGGCCTCAGCGGCCTGGTGGTATCCCCGGAGGGTCAGCGCCTGGCCTTCAGCGCCCCGGCGCTCTCCTGGTCCGGGCACGCGGGCGGCGGCCCGGGGGAGCTACCCGATTACTGCCACTGGCGCCAGTTTCGCACCCTCGATGAGGTGCTGGCCCTCACCTTTTCTCAGGAGAATGCCGGGGAATTGCTCACCCTGGCCCAGCAGTTCAACGTGGGCGGAATTTGGTATGGGCACCGCGGTTCGCCGGGACCGGCTTCTTGGGACCTGTGGAAATATCTGGGGGACCGGGGCCAATCGCTCCGGCCTCTGGAACCTTGGCCGGGCGGGTCCCAACCTCCCGCCAGCCTGGGGAGCGCCCAGCTCGAATACTTGAACCTGGGACAGAAGGGGAGTTTCGCCTTGGCTGTCAGTGGCCAGGGGCGCCGGGTGCTCATCCTGCCGCCGGAGCGGCAGGATTTTTATGCAAGGGCGGCGCTTTCGATCCAGGGCGTCTCCATCAGCCCGGACCTGCTGGTCCTGCCTGCGGCCCTGGCCCGGGCCCCTGAAATCGAACCCTGGCTCGCCGAGCTTAAACCTCGCCTCCTGGTGATCTACGGGGGAGCAGGCGGGCCCGGTGATTACCAGCGCCTGGCCAACATCCCCTACCGCTTAACCAAGGACGGCGCGGTGAGCGTCTTTCTCGGACCGGAGGCGGTGCGGGTGCGGCAGAGGGAATACTGATCGGACGCATCCGGACTGCCCTGGCGGGGCCGGCGAATTTTAGAGAAGTGGGAAAGGTCAAAGGACAAAAATAACCTGCCTGCCTGCCTGCCTTGAATTACCAGCGATCTAGTGGTCTGTTCCGCAATTGATTTTTCATTTAAGAAGACTGATTTTTAACCCCCCTTTGGGAAAGGGGGAGAGTGGAATTTAGTATAAAATCTTGAAATCCCCCTAAATCCCCCTTTTTCAAAGGGGGACTTAAGATGCCAAATCCAGCCTTCCAGGCCTGATATTATATCAAGCTAATTATGAAACACTCCACTAGCTCTTCCGGGAGGTCTTGGCGATGAATTCGACCAACTGCTGCCTCACTTTCGGCGACTTGCACTTAGGGCAGGTGGCCTTGACTTCGCTAAACTCCTTGATGCTCGTGATGCGGTTGAACTCTTCTCCACACTTATCGCAGAGATACACGTAGGTAGGCATGGGGTTCTCCTTGGCTAAAAGGTGCAATCGGTCTCTAGATGATAATATCGAAACCCGGTCATGGCAAGGCTCTGAGTTATTAGCACTCCTATCTGATAACCGGTGAAGATCAGGCGCGCCAATGCTCAGGGGCGGAGCCTGGCCGCGGCCGCCGGGGGGTTCAAGGTCGGGGTCGGCACCAGGCTCCGGGCCGTCAGCAGGTTGCGCCAGTCATCGGCCGGGTGACGCTTGGGGGTCTCCATGATGGCCCCGTGGAGCTTGAGCCAGGGATGGGCCAGAAACTGGCGCAGCCCGTCCAGGCCCAGATGCCCCAGGCCCAGGTGCCAGTGCCGGTCCACCCTGGAGTTTAAGTCCGCCTTGGAGTCGTTCAGGTGCAGCATCTTCAGGCGTTCCAGCCCTGGCCCCCGGGCAATCTCCCCCAGGAGCTGGGATACCCCCGCGGGGCTTCTGAGGTCGAAGCCCGCGGCAAAGGCATGGGCAGTGTCCAGACAGAGCCCTAAATCGACGCCGCTCAAATCCATGATGCGTTGCAGTTGATCCGGGCGCCAGCCCAGTTCCCGCCCTTGGCCGGCGGTGTTTTCCAGGAGCACCAGGGGCGGCGGCGGCACCTGCGAGACCGCGGCGCCCAGAGTCCGGGCCACCCGCTGGAAGCTCGCCTCCGAAAGTTCACCATGGCCGGGATGGACCACCAGGTAATCGGCTTCCAGGGCCCGGGCCAGGGTCAGCTCCTGGGCCAGCCGGGCTGCGGTTTGCTGCTGGAGCAGCGGCTCTGTAGCCGCCAGGTTGGGCAGATAGCTCAGGTGTACCATCAGCGGGCCCAGGCCAGCCCGCCGCCGGGCCCGGATAAAATCCCTGACCTCCGCTGGGTCCACCTGGCGCCATCGCCAGACCCGGGGGTTCTGCACGAAGATCTGCAGGGCCTGGCAGCCCAGGCGCTGAGCTTGGGAAATGGCCCGCAGCAAGGAACCGGCGATGGACAGGTGAAAGCCGAGACGCATTATCTAGTTTCGCTTTAAGTATCACTAATTAACCAGGAATTATCGGGTTTGACCGAGGAATTTTCCGCTCCTCAGCCCCGGCTTGAAAGTGGTCTTCCCTTCCCCTGCCCGTTTTTGCCTTCCTCGAATGAAAACCGCCTGTCATTCTGATATAACATCTCCATGGAAACAGCCAACCCTCATCTCAGGCCGCGCATCCTGGAAGCCTACGTGGCCTGGGAGTTTCTCAAACTTCTGACTCTGAGCCTGGCGGCCTTCGTCTCCCTCTTTGTCATTGTCGATTTCTTTGAGAAAATCGACCGCCTGGTGGAGGCCCATCTGGGGCTGTGGGACCTGGTATATTATGTCATCCTCAAGGTCCCCTTCGCCGCCGGCCAGGTGCTGCCGGCTGCGGCGCTGCTGGGTATCATGCTCACCTTCGGCCTCATGTCCCGCTCTTATGAAACCATGGCCATGCGCACCTCGGGGCTGGATATCCTGCAGTTGCTGCGGCCGACCCTGGTGGTCACCTGCGGGGTGATGGCCGTCATGCTGGCCTTGAACCTTTATCTGATCCCCTGGGGCCAGGAGAGCCTCGACAGGTTCTGGCAAAGCCGCGTGGAGAAGAAGCCGGCCCACAACCTGCAAACCATGGAGCACTTCTGGTACAAGGGAGACCAGGCAATTTATAACATTCTCCTTTACCGAAGAGATATTCAAACCATGGAGGGGGTCAAGATCTATCTTTTCGACCGGCAATTTCATTTAGTCCAGGTCATCGCCGCGGCCCGGGCCCAATTTCAGGGCGATCATTGGCGCTTTTACCAGGGACAGATCCAGACCCTGGGTCCCGGCGGCCCCACCGGAGGCGAGATGTTCCAGCAGCGGGACCTGGTCCTCACGGAGCGCCCCAGTGATTTCGCCGACCTGGAGAAGAAGGTTAACGAGATGGACTATAATGAACTCGCCAGTTACGTGAGGCGCCTGGAGCGGGACGGCTACAAATCGACCACCTACCGGGTGGAACTCTACAGCCGCCTTTCGCTGGCGCTAACCCCCCTCATCATGGTCGTTTTAGGACTGGCCCTGGCCTTGCGCCATAACCAGGTCCACCTCACCTCAGTAGTAGCTCTGGGAATGGGGCTGATGTTTATTTACTGGCTCTTCTTTGGGTTTTCCTCCTCCTTCGGGCAGGCCGGGCGCTGGCCGATCCTGTGGGCGGTAAGCTGCCCCCACCTGGTTTTCGGCGGCCTGGCCCTGGGTCTGCTGCGGCGGGTTACCAGATGAGGACCCGGCCCCCCTTCTTTGGCTGCCAGGCCCTCAGGCCCCGGCCGCCTTTAGGTTTGGTTTGCTGATTAGGAGGAAAATATTCACTATTGGTAATTTGCCATTATATCAATTAGTTATACTAAGAAGTCCGATTTTCAGCCCTTCCTCTGCCTCCCCATAACTCCAGACCCTCTTGCCAGCGGGTGAAAATCTGCTTATTAAAAGAGTAACCATGCAATAATTTTATTGTCATTCGCTTTTATTTTTGCTATCAAGGGGAAGCTGTCATGTCCAATGGCCTCTGATTGAGTAGCAGTCAGCTTGCTAGCCATCAGGACTGAATAGATATATCTTCATATTATTGAAGGGGGATGGGCGTCGGGAAACCCATTTTCCAGAAGTGGCCATGGCTGAAGGGGAATTGTAGTCAACCCATACCAGGAGAAAGGGAGAAAAAAATTATGACGAAGGCAGAATTGATCGCGGCAGTGGCGGAAGGCGCCCAGCTCAGGAAGGTGGAAGCGGAGAAAGCCATCAATCACTTCATCCAAACTGTTTCCAATACCCTGAAGAAAAAGGGCCGCCTGGCGTTGGCGGGCTTTGGCACCTTTTCGGTGACCCAAAGAAAGGCCCGTGAAGGCCGGAATCCACAGACCGGCAAGCCCATCAAGATTCCGGCCACCAAGGTGGTGAAATTCAAACCCGGAAAACAACTGAAAGAAAAAGTGAAATAAAGGTTTTCGGCCTTGTTTCTTGAGCGCCCCGGCCCCGGCGCCCCGGGCTCTCTCGGAAATACCTTTTAATTAAAAGGCCGATGCCGGTGGCACATTACCCAGGCGCCGGTCGAGGGTGGGAGCAGTTTGCCCCTTCCCGCCTTTCAGTGCAGGCGGACCGTGACCGCACGGCCAAAGTGATTAATAATTTCTGGGATTTTCCCTTGCACCGGCCTGCCCGGCGATTCTCCCCAACCCGGCAGCCGGGCGCAGCTCCGTAACGCCCCTGCGGCGCCAGGAGTGACGAGGGGAGGGCTTTTTGACGAGCCCTCCCCTTTCTTTATTTCAGGCTATCTCCTGGCCAGGTTCTCGGGTAAGGGCAGGTTTAAAACCTGCCCCTGCTCCCCTGGCTGCTGCCCCGGCGGCAGAACTCCTCCCGGATGCGCCCCAGGACCCGAGCCTTGTCCAGGCACCAACTGGGAGCCAGCAGTTCCTGAGGGTGCGGATCGCCGGTAAGACGGTGGATGACCAGGCGCCGCGGCAGGAGCTCCACAAAGTCCACTGCCAGACTGACGTAATCATCTTCCGAGAGGCAGGCGTAGGCCCCTTGCTGATAAAGGCTGGCCAGGGCCGAGCCCCGAACCACGTAAAGCAGGTGGATTTTTACCCCTTGTAAGGGCAGACTGGCCAGATAGTCCGCGGTGGCCGCCATCTCTTCGGGGCCCTCCCCGGGCAGCCCCAGGATCACGTGGGCCACCACCTCCAGACCTCGGGCTGCGGCCCGTTCCACTGCCCGCGAAAAGCAGGCCACATCGTGGCCCCGGTTCAGCGCCGCCAGGGTCCGGTCATGGGCCGACTGCAGCCCCAACTCCAGCCACAGCAAGCGCTCCCGGGCATAGCCCGCCAGTAATTCCAGCACCCCCTCCTCCAGACAATCGGGACGGGTTCCCACGCTCAAACCCACCACTTCGGGGAGTCCCAGGACTTCATCATAGAGGGCCTGAAGGCGAGCCACCGGAGCGTAGGTGTTGGAGAAGCTTTGGAAATAGGCGATGAACCGGTCGGTCTGGTAGCGATCTTTAAGGCGGGCCATGCCCTGGCGGAGCTGCGCCGTCAGGTTCAGCCCCCGGGCCCAGGCGCCGGTGCCGGACCCCCGGGCGTTGCAATAGAGGCAACCCCCCTTCGACACCCGGCCATCCCGGTTGGGGCAGGTAAAACCCGCGTCCAATGCGATCTTTTGTACCCGCTGCCCAAAGCGTCGCCGCAAGTGGGTGTTTAGGTCCAGATAAGGGAGCCCCCCCATCAGGCCAGGTCCCCCCAGGCGCCCTGCACCAGGGCGAGGGCGGCCAGGGCCGCGGTCTCCACCTTGAGGCGCCGGGGACCCAGGCTGGCCACCCGGAAGCCCGCCTCCCGGGCCTGGGCTGCTTCAGCCGCGGAAAAACCGCCTTCGGGGCCGATGAGGAGGCGCACCGACCCGGGCCGCTCCAAACTGAGGCAGGATTGCAGCCCGCCGCGCCGCTCCTCTTCCCAGAAGATGAGCTTCATCTCCTCGGACCCCGATAAGACCGCGGCAAATTTCTCCACCGGGCCAATCTCCGGGAGCACCGCCCGCTGGCAGGACTTGAGGATTTCCCGGGCCAGGCGCCGCCAGCGGTCCTGCCGCCGCCGGGCCCGCTCCGGGGCCGGACGTTCCGAACGCTCCGAGTAAAAGGGGATAATCCTTTGCACCCCCATTTCCGTGGCCTGGCGGATCACCCCATCCAGGGCGTCGCCTTTAGCCAGCCCAATCCCCAGCACCAGGCGCAAAGGGGATTCTCCCCACCCGGCCAGTTCCCGGATCACCTGCAGTTGCGCTCCCCCGGCCTTAAGGGCGATCACCCGGGCTTCCACCTGCCGCCCCTGGCCGTCGCAAACCTCCACCAGCTCGCCCACCCCCAGCCGCAAGACCCTGGCCAGATGCCCGGTCTCCTCCTGGTCCAGATGCACGGTGTCATCCTGAAAGCCCTCGGGAGCGGCGTAAAAGCGATGCATAAGCAATCCCCGGTGCCCAGTTTCTGTCGTTAGTTGTTGGTTGTGCGTGTGCTGTTTCATCATTGCCATGATATTTCAAACTAGGGGTTTTAACCCCCCCCTTCGAAATAGGGGGGCAGGGGGATTTACAATAACCTCCTGAAATCCCTTTAAATCCCCCTCTTCCAAAGGGGGACTTTAATACCCTAGGCACTTATCCATTTAGGGTACGCCGCGCACCGGTATATTGTGTCTTCTTATAATAGCCTGGTGCGCTCTGAGCACCGGGACGCTCAGTTTCCCGATTTTTCTGGGGCTGGTCAGGCGCCCTGGTGTTTCTTGATCTCTTCCTCCAAGGCCGCCACCCGCTTCGTCAAAGCCTCCAGATCCGCGGCCCGGGCCGGTTTCGTCTCTGCCAGGGCCTTGGCTACCAGTTCCTTGACCTTGTCCACCAGGGCCGCCTGGGCCTCCTGGGCCCGGCCCAGGAGCTCCTTTACCGCCTCGGGGCTTTCCTGTTGGGTGATCTCCCCTCGATGCACCATTTCTTCCACCAGCGCTTCGACCTTGTCCCGGGTGAAATCGAGGAACCCCAGACAAAAGGACGATGCCTTCCGCAAGAAATCTTTCATGGTCTCCTCCTAGGGAAGTCTTTCGGAATTACGCTTAATAATATCTGCCTACACAGAAGTGTCCGGCAACGTTTTTGCTAAGCCGCCGTTGTAATCTGGGCTCCCAAATCTTCGTTTGGTTAACTTATGGAGTTATCTTACTTTTTACCCTCTCCCCCCATGGGGGAGAGGGGAGGGTGAGGAAGCCGATGGCCGCCGGCACGGCACGCCCGATCCTTCTAGGGTTTGGCTTTTTCTGCTCACTGCTCACTGCTCACTGCTCACCCTTCATGGCCGCCGACACGGCATGCCCGATCCTTCTAGGGTTTGGCTTTTTCTGCTCACTGCTCACTGCTCACTGCTCACTGCTCACCCTTCAGGGCCGCCGCAAAATCAAGGCGCCCCAGTCGTCCTGGGTGAGCAGCCCTGCCCTCTTCAGTCCCAATCCCAGGAAGCGGGGCGCGAGTTCCGGGAGATCGCTTTCCAGAAACCCTGAAATGATCAAGGCGCCGCCGCTCAAAAGATGTCCGCTCAGGGCCTCGGCCCCTTGCAGCAGGTCAGGGGTGGTGAGGTTAGCCAGGATCAGGGCGAACTGCCGGCGGATGGTGTGGAGCAGGGTGGGCTCCACCAGCACCTGCGCTTCCAGTCCGTTTAAGCGCACGTTTTCCAGGGCGGCGGCCACCGCTTCCGGGTCCACGTCGATGGCCAGCACCCCGGCCCCCAGGCGGGCCGCAGCCAGGGCCAGGATGCCGGTGCCGGTGCCCACGTCCAGCACCTGCCAGGTAGCGTCGGCGTGAGGCTGCACCTGCTCCCAGACTTCCTCCAGTGCCCTGAGGCAGAGCCGGGTCGTGGCATGGCGGCCCGTGCCGAAGGCCATGCCGGGGTAAATGGTGACCACCAGCTCCCCGGCCTCCGGCGCGTAATCCTCCCAGGGAGGGCGGATCACCAGGCGGGAGGTGACTTTCTCCGCCTTGAAATGGGACTTCCAGGCCTCGGCCCAATCCTCTGCGGCCACCAGCCGGGTCTCCAGACCCAGGGGGGAGAGGCCGTGGCCGGCCAGCCGCTCCAGGTATTCCTGCAATTGCTGCCGCTGCCGGTCGCCGAACTCCTCGGGCCGAAAAAAGGCCCGGACGACCACCCCTTGCGGCGGCGCCCCCTCCTCCTCCAGGATCACCCCGCGGCCGCTGAACTCCGTGAAGTAGAGGCCCGCCTCCTCCTGCATCCCGGCGGGTACCAGGATCCTGACCTCAATCCAGGTTTCCTTAGCCATATGGAAATGATAAAGACAAGCAGGCCCGATTGCAAGAACGCTTGAGAGGATTGTCTCAATGAAAGTGGTTCGGATGCAGAGGGGACAGTGGCGCCGGCCTATCGGGGCGGCTCCCTGAGCCGCCCAGTGTAGGGTGGGCACCGCCCACCATAGCCCACTGTTCCCTCCTCACTGCTCACTGCTCACTGCTTACTGCTCACTGCTTACTGCTTACTTCTTACTTCTTACTTCTTACTGTAGGGTGGGCACGGCCCACCATAAGAGGGGCTCAGGGCCAGATGGGTTTAAACAACCGGCCAGCCGCCGTGTGCTTCAATGGCGGCGTCTATCTCCCCCATAAGGCGGATGGTTTGCGATGGTGAAGACCCGTGCTTAGGCGACATACGACATTTTGAACATGTCGCATTCAAAGCGAATGTTAAAAGACGGTCAAGCCGCCTCACCGGCATATCGGACCGCTTGGTTAAGGGCGGCTTCCACGGCTTTCCGGTTCCAGGCGAGAGCGCCGGGGCGTTTGGTTTCGATAAGCAGATACTTCACCCCCAGGGCGGTTAGGAGCAGATCGGCCTTATGCCATTGAAGGGGAATTAACCGCCCGGAGGCGTGGCGCAATGCTGGATCAGGGACCAGAAATGGCCTCCAAAGAAGGTCCGAAGCGAATAAGGGGTTCGATATTCCAAGTGCGAGCCGCCGCCTGGCTTCGCCGTGATGGTGATTTCCGCCCTGGGAACCTTGCCGGCGCCATAGGCGTAAGGGCCGGTAACCAGAATTTTATAGACCCCGGAGTCTTCGGTGACTACCGCCGGGTCCCAGTTTCGCATAAAGGAATCGAGGTCCTTTTGAGACTCATAAGCGATGGCGTTGGCCAGTTCTTTCGGACTCTTCTGGGAATCGAGCGTGGCCACCGGATCGCTCTGGCGGATTTGGCCCAGGTTGGCGCAGCCGGCCAGCAACAGAGCCAGCAGCAGCAGACTCAGACAACCTCTTTTCATGGCGGTCTCCTTGGGTTCTGTTACTGGCTACTCGCCGCCGGGGGCGGCGGCGCTACACTGGCTACTGGCTAGTGACTATTGGGTTCTCACCATAAATTCCTGCTTGTGTTCTGGCCTGAAGTTTTTTCATAGCTCTTAGAGCGTCTTTTGCGGATTGTGAAAAAGCTATAAAGGAAATGTCATTAAGACCAGTTGGTTGTTTTATCCTAAAGGCTTAACAATAACCTCTGTTATAAAAATCCGGCACCTCTTACTTGATTTTGGAATTTGTGATATTGTTGAAATCTGCTTTACAGCCCCGGGATAGATATCTCCAAAGTCAATGATGGTGGCAGAGTGGACCATTTGATCTTTATTATTATATACTTCAACGTTAGCTTTTAATTGTGTAACCACTTTAGCCCCATTATTTCTAACGGTCGCCCTGAATGTAGCAAAATTGCCATAATCAATATCAAAATCCACCTTTTCAATTTTAACAAACTGAGTATAGGAAGTATCTGGTCTGGGTAAGGATGCCGATAAGTCAGTGCCGATTTTTTCAATAGATGTGGAGATATTATTGAGGCTTACCTGCACGGCTACTAAGAATAAAATGCTGGCAATTAATGAAGCCAAACCGAGTCCATAAAGTGGTTCTTTGCGGGCCAGGGAAACGATTCCCATGATTATGGCGATCAAAAAGGGAAGGAACGAAAAAATTTGCGGAGTGAGTAAACCCACCCCAAAGGCAGAAATGGATATAATGGCGCAGATAGAGGGTGGGCGCTTAGGAATGGTTTCCGGCTGTTGTTCTGTCATGGGTGCCTCCATCAGCCAATGAGTAAAGTTTTAATTTAAATAGGCTAATAAATAGATTCTCTTTCAATGGGCCAGCCCCCATTAGCATCAATTACAACGTCTATCTCCCCCATGAGGCGGATGGTTTCGGCTAGGGCCACAATGACCTTTTGATAATGATGAAGGTCCTCAAAGCTGAGGGTCCGGCCCTTGCGGTCCTTGAGCCACTTATGGCAGACCTGATAGCCGCCGATGGTGAAGGCCCACACTTCGGGCGGGACACCTTCAAAGTATTGCTCTGAGTTGATATAAACCCGCCTGGCGCTGTCCTCATAACGCACCCCTTCCACCACCTGCGAGCCCGAGACCGGAAACCGGGTAATGAAGTTATCCAGGCGGGGGGATTCCATGAGGTGAAGGGAAACCAATTCCGCCCCCAGGCCCACCAGGGCGGCAAACAGAGCCTTATTGCCGGTCAAGGGTAGGCGGGGGAAATCCCCTTTTAAGAACTCTGAGTAACGTTGCCGGTAAGTGGGCGAGTGAAAGACCGCATAGGCATAGAAAAACACATCTTCCGGGCCCAAGGTCGTTTCCAAATCACCCCGGCCATCGGGGATAAAGGCCAAGCCCACCTTGCCGGAAAAATCTTCAATGAATGCGGGATTAAAATTCGGTGTACGCCCCTCTTTACTTGAGGGCCAATATGAACTTAGAGGAATGCTCCTTTGACCTTTAAGGGTCTTTCCAAAGGTAAATAAATATAGAGGAAAGACAACATTACCTCCCCTTCTGAATAGATTCACATCTACTATGAGCTTGTTGCATAACACTACGTCCCACAGTATAGAACCTGTAACCTGTCCCGCTCTTCCAACATTTAGAGATAGATTATCACCTGCAACGAGGTGACGCATAATTTCATCTCTCGGTAGTTCGACAACATGCTCATGATGATAGTAATATCTAATATCAAATGGGCGGTATAGAGCTTTAGTTAAGTGTTGTTCCCAATTATTACTTTTAGCCAACATATTACGCATTATATTCAACTTCCAATCACGAGTATCTTTAAGTTCATAATCTGCCGCTATTTTTTCATCTGAAAATGCAGGATTTCTAAATGAGGCTATTCGTTCTAATAGCTTTTCATTGTCAAAGTCAAATACAAAATGGTCCCTGTGCGTTTTAACTCCTGTAGAATTAAGCGGGAAGATATCCATTACATTCCAAAACATTTTAAACTCATGTTCTAATGCAGTATCTTGAGGCGCAAAGAGGTAAAAGGGGGATTGGGGTTGAAGCTCCCGCCAGGGCGTGGTGATAACCTCCATTTGACCCAGGGTTTGATACTTGCCTTCTCGTGTCCCCCAGAGGTCCGCATAATGGACCCTGGCGGGTCCGGGTGAGCCCTGGACCTTCACGAATATCCCGATAGCCACGCCTTGCTGAATATCAAAGACATTTTCATCCTTAGAACCGTCCGGGCACACCTCTTTCTTCTTGGCGTTGCCGTGGAGGTTCAACAGGTAGATTTCACTAAAGGTCTGCATTAGCTGTTGCCGCATTCCCCGAAAGGTGGGGTTGTCCAGATAGCCGTGATTGGTAATCATGGCCAGGACGCCCCGGCCCGTCCGGGTAATGCGCCATTGGCCCCACCTGAGAAACTTGACGTAATCGTCATGGAGCATCTTGGGATTTTGTTCTTTCAAAGGCCTACCATCAACCTGCTTATAGTCTTCGATACGGGAACCTATCCACGTGCGCTCAGCTTTCGTCTTCCCGGTCACCGGATCGGGAATTTGCCGGATACTGGCATTAGCAGAATGGACCGCATAAGGCGGATTCCCCAAAACCACCTCTATGGGGTCTTCCTTTTTGATCCGGGCTGCCGCGTTGCTTTCCTCAGTAATGAACCCGGCCAGGGGCAAGACCTCAGCCTTTTTAAAACCCTCGTCTAAGGTATTGGTGAGATAGACCCCCAGGCGTTGTCCAGGCGGAAAGTTAAAGCCCTTTTCCTGCAAGAGCAACCCCAGTTTGAGGTGAGCCACAGCGTAGGGGGCCATGAGAAGCTCAAAGCCGAAGATCCGGGGCAAGAGGCTTTGGGAGACATAAGAGGCCCAGCCCCCGGCTTGCCCTTGGGCGCACAGAGTGTCGTAAATCAGGGCGATAACGCCGTGAAGGAAAGTACCCGTGCCACAGGCGGGGTCAAGGATCAGGGTGTTCCTGTCGGCCAGTCCCCAGGGGCGGCCAAAACGATCCTTGAGCAAGTGGTCAATGCCCCTCACGATATAGGAGACTACCGGCTCCGGGGTGTAGTAAACCCCCCGGACCTTGCGCTTTTCCGGGTCATAGGCCGCCAGAAAAGTTTCATAGAAATGGACCACCGGGTCTTTCTGTAATGAGCCCCGGCCAAAGTCCGACATGACCGCTTCCATATCGGCGGCGTTAAGCAGGCTCACCATATCATCGACAACCCAGGACACCGTAGGGGGAACCTCTGGCCCGGCGAGATGATAAAAAAGCTTCTTGAGAAAAGGGTTGGTCTCCGGAAGCAACCCGGCGGCGGTATCCCGGCGCAAGTCCTGGCCCGCCCCTACCGTTACCCTGGCGGCAAACAAGCCATAGCTGAGGGTTTGGGCGTACATATCGGCAAATTGCTCTGGGGAGAGATTGGGAACCAGGGTCTTTTCAAAGGCGGCCAGCCAGCCCTTGAGGGTCCCCGTATCCGGCTCCATTTCCAGGGTCTTGAGCGCGGCATTGTGCATTAAACCGGCTAAATTCGCCATTCTCAGGGCTAATTCCTTGGCCGTGCCGATGGAGGGGAGCTTAAGGGCCAGGAATTGGGCCAGTAGCTCCCCCACGGCGGCCAGGGCCTCTTGCTTGGCCTTAATTTTGCCGTCCCTTTCCACGGTCCCCAAGGACACCACGGCCCGGCGCACGCCCTGCACATACCAGCGAAATTCCAGGTAGTCAGTCAGAATCAGGTTAGGCAGAGCGTCCCGATAGCGTTTTAGCTGGGGGCCTTTTTCCTCTGTGTCCAGGTTTATCCCCACGTCCTTGGTTTCCAGATAACCCAGGAGCACCGGCCCCCGATAAACCGCCATGTCGGGCTTGCCGCAATCGGTAACCTGCCGGGGTTCATTAGTGGCCGTGAGGCGTTCCCCCAGGGATTCCAGGAGAATCTTGAGGGCGGGCCGGTGGGTATGCTCTGAGGCGTTCCCTCTGGCCAAATCAGTTTGCAGGGATTGGATGTAGGTTTTAAAGGGATCGGTCATGCTATTCCCCTGGACGATTAACCCGGCCTTGCATCTGGCGCTAAAAATTCCTTATAGCACAAAACCGGGAATAAGGGGCGGAAATGGCCCGTATAAGACCCCAAAGAACCTTGGGGCCGTCCCCAACTTTAGCAGGCACGTTTTATGCTATTTCCAATAATAACATTGAGGCTGGACCAGAGATAGGGAGTGGGGATTTTCAGCCTGGACCGCCCGGCGTGCCGGCTTTAAGGCCTCGATCTCGGGTTTGCCTTCTTTAAAGGTCTTATGAAAATTATTGTAAAATTTTATGATTCTGCTACCGCGATCTTATCCAAGGCCACTTACAGCCGCAGGCCCCATTTGCTAGTTCAAATTGACCCGCTTATGGGCCAATTTTTTAATATTTAATGAAATTCTCCCCTAAGAATCAGGGATTCCCCGATTTACGGGGCTGGGAAAAGCCACCAAGATAGGGGCAGGGGCAACGAAATGGCGAATTACTCTCGTCTCACATCGCATCCTCAATCGGAGACCGCTATGCCCGTGAATCAAAAATTCAGTGAGGAAATCGACCCACTTTCCTCGCCCACTTCCCCCCCGGGCGTCCCATCCCACTCTCAAACTCTATCCGGCCACCCTCTAAAGCTGAGGACGCGACCCGGGACGCCCGCATCCTTGAGATTTGAAGACCTGGTGCCCAAGGGGAATCCACCAGTAGTTTTGGAGGAGGTCAGGAAGATTGTCTCCTTGATGTACCCGGCCTTCAATTTCCATCCCGTAGAGGATGTCTTTAAGGACATGGTTAAACTTTTTCGCGGGGGATACCCGGGATACCGCGCCTGCAACACCAGGTACCACGACTTGAAGCATACCACCGACTGTTTGCTGGCCATGGCCAGACTCATGCACGGGGGATTTGTCCAGGGGATGGTGATGGAGGCAAGGGACGCGGCCCTGGGATTGATCGCCGCGCTGCTCCACGATACCGGCTATCTTCAAACCGTGGACGATAATGACGGCACCGGCGCCAAGTACACCATGGTCCACGTGGAGCGCAGCATAGAGTTTATGAGAATATATTGCGCGCAGCACGGATATTCTCACGAGGATTTCCTCTTCTGCAATAATTGTCTGAAATGTACCGGCCTGGATGTAAAAATCGGGGAGGTCGAATTTGTCTCCCGCAGCAATGAAACCCTGGGGCAGATGCTGGGAACCGCGGACCTGCTGGGACAAATGGCGGATCGGACCTACCTGGAAAAACTTCCCTTTCTTTACCAAGAATTTAAGGAAGGCGGCGTTCCCGGTTACGCCGATGAACACGATTTGCTTAAAAAGACCTCGTCTTTCTGGGAGTTTACCCAAAAGCGGTTTGCAGGCGATTTGGGAGGGATGGACCGCCTCATGCGGGAACATTTCCGGGTACGTTGGGGCATCGACCAGGATCTGGAGCGGGAGACCGCGGCAAGAAATATCGCCTGTTTACAATTTATTTTGCTAAATCACCGCGACGATTATCAAAGATATCTGGGGGGCGACGGCCTGATAAAAATCTCCCAGGAAATGAGAAGACAGTTGCCTGCCCCGGCAGTTGCGCCAGATTTTTCCGATGAATTCCCTCAATATATTTAGCTGTCCTGATTCGGACTTGATCTGACAGTATCCCCGAGCTGGATTCCCTCCCGTACCCTGTTTCCATTACCCTGCGGCTGTCCCCGTCGCCTCCGGCGAGCCTGGCCTGCCCCCCCCAAACGGATCCACAGGTTATGTCAGAGTACTGGGTCGAAGGGAGGCCTAGAGATTAGCAGGAAGTGGTTGGGGCCGCAACGGATCATCGGGAAGCTGTTGGGAAGCCGAAGTGGCGTTATCTGCTGTGACCCAAAACTTATCAGGAGGCCAAACCTGCCTGGAAGATGTCAACCTACCACCGGCCGCTGGCCTGGGGAACCGCTTCTCCACCAGCAGCAACTTATTGATCAACTCCGGAATCTGGCAGGGGAGCATTTTAGAGGAGGCCCGGGCCGCTGGAAATTAAAACCTCCTCACCGGCCTACTCACCGTCGGCGGGGATATAAATCCTTGAACCGGAAACCCTTGGTATTGCTGGTGCCGGAGGCGAGACTCGAACTCGCACAAGGTTGCCCTCGGGGGATTTTGAGTCCCCTGCGTCTACCAATTCCACCACTCCGGCAGCAGAGATATTTTAGCTCCTTCCCTACCAGGTTGGCAAGAGGGGGCGCTCAATTTACCATCCTCGAATTTATGCCCCCAAATCCTAAAGGCGGCCGCAGCAATCGTGCCGCCGCCTGCTCCCGGACCTCTCCCGCTCAGGCAGCTTGAGCGCTGGCCGCCGGGATGGCGTTCCCGATAGGTTTAGCACCAGTCCTGGCCGGTTCACCGCAGAGGCGCAGAGGGCGCCGAGAAAAGCGGCTGCGGCAACAAAGAGGGCGGACACCTGGGTCCGCCCCACCGGGAATGGCAAATAATTTTGGTAATTAATCTCCGGGAGCAGGCACTCGCTTCTCCCGGGGTCAGCTGACCGTTAACGGCCGGAGGGGTTGATTACCGGAACTTCCCGGGGGCCTCCCGGGGTAAAGGTTCCACCCTCCCCCGGACCGCCTCTCTTAACACTGCGGGCCTCTCTCATCAAGGATTGGTTATACATGAGAAAGCGGGCCTGCTGCACCGGGTTGAGCAGGGCGTCCTCTTCCTCGCCCTGGCGGGTCTGCAGGTCCTGCATCTCTTGTTTCTTCCGCTTCATGTCGCTAAGGATGGCCTCCACCTCCCCCGGCGGCGGCGCCGCTTGGGACATGTCCTGCTGCAGGCGCTGATAATCCATCCTCATACTCTGGATCAATTGACGCCGGCCCGGCTCATAACGCCGTTCGATATCGAGGAGCCGGTCCACGGTTTCCTGATTTACCCCCAGGACCGGTCCCATCTGTTGGCGTTTCACTTGCTGGAAGCGTTGCTGAAAACCGCCGCCCCCAGGCCCGCCTCCGGGCCCGCCTCCGGCTTGGAAAACCCCGGCGGGCTGCGCCAGGGCCCCGGGGGCCGAAGCCATCCCGCCCAGCATCAGGCACAGAAAATAGAAGAATAGCTTTTTAGGCATGATCCATCCTTTTGCTGCTCGCTTAACTTTTTCAGGAACATTTCCTTTTGCTGCGCCGTCATCCCGCTCAGGGTTGAGTCCAGATCGTCCCCCAGATCTTCTTCCGGAGTCGCCTCCTCGCCATGGTTATTGGCCACAAAAAGAAAACTCTCGGGTCCCGGGCCGGCTGCAGGCTCGGGAGCTACCGCCAATTGCTCCTTGGGGGCCTGTTGTTGGGCGATCTGGGGCGGAGCCAGACCGGCCTGCCGGGGCGTCAGCTGGCTGACGGCCACCCAAAGGAGCAGGACCGCCAGGGCCGAGGCCCCTACCAGATAGGGAATCCTGCCCCACCCGGAGGAGCGGGCCGGGGCCATTTCCCCTTCCTGGACGGCCTGGACCAGCTTCAGGTGCAGCTCCCGGGAAAAGTCGCTCCAGAACTCCGGCCCCGGATCGGCCACCGGAGAGGTCCGGATGGCCTGGGCCACTTCCCTCAAGGCCGCCAGCTCCTGGCGACAGTGGCTGCACCGCTCCACGTGAGGCTTCAGCCTCCTCAGCCAAAAGGCGGGCAGGTCACCGTCGGGGTATTCTGGTAGCCACCGCTGGAGAAGGGCGCATTGCCAATTCATCTTCTTCCTCGTTCTTCAGATATTTCTTCAAATTTTTCAGCGCCTGGCAGTAATTCACCCGGGCGGCGCCCGGGGTTCCTCCCAGGACTTCGCTGATCTCCTGGTAGGAGAGGGCCTGTTCCAACTTCAGGGTGAGCACCGCCTGCTGTTTGGGGGGCAGCTTTTTCAGGACTGCGTAAACCCGCTGGCGCTCACCCCTGGATACCAACTCCTCTTCCGGGGAGTCATCCTCCCCCACCAGCGCCACTTCGTCATAATCGACCGGCTCCCCAAACTTTTTCCGGCTCTTCAAAAAGTTGTAGCACTGGTTGATGGCGATCCGGAACAGCCAGGTGCGGAATTGGGCATCCTGGCGAAAGCTCCGGATATAGATGAAGGCCTGCATAAAGGCCTGCTGCGACAAATCCTTAGCTTCTTCCGGATCACTCACCATCCTGCAAGCCAGGCCGTAAATCTCCCGCTGGTACTTCACCACCAATTCTTCGAAGGCCTGCAGGTCTCCACCCTGAGCCCGGGCCACGAGTTCTGCGTCAGTCATGATCTCTCGTCGCCGGCTTTTAATAGGTTAGACCCGGCATAAGCCGAAATGTTAAATAGTAAATGCCGCATATCCCGATAATCATCCTCTGAGGGTGATATCCGCATTAAGACTTAGAGTTTCTACTTGTTACCGGTTGCTGCTGATTATTATCACCCATCCGGCCACCCGGCTCAACTTTATTGTGAACGAGCCTATCCCCGGCGCTGCTCCTGGCGCCGCTCCGCCAACCCGGTGGCGAAAGGCAGGGCCAGCACCGCGATCCCCAAAGCGGCCACCCCCGGCCAGCCAGCCAGGCCGTAGGCATGGCCGCTCAAAGTGATGCCCGCCGCCCCGCCCAGGTAATAGAACAGGATGTATAGGGAATTGGCTTGGCCCCGGCTGGAGGTAAGTTTGCGGTTCAGTGAACCGGCGGCCGCGGCATGAATGGAAAAAAATCCGCCGCATACCAGGATCAGCGCCGCCAGGATAACCACCAGTGATTTTATCAGGGTCAGGGCGATGGCCAGGGCGAAGAGGATCGACCCCAGGATCATGGTGCCGCCGTTGCCGATGTGGTTGCTCAACTTGCCGGACAGCGGCGCGGCTACGATCCCCATGAGGAAGGAGAGATACAGCAGGGTAATGAGGCGGGTAGAGGCGTGGAACGGCGCCCCGGAAAGATAAAACGGCAGGTAGTTGAATACCGAGGAGAAGACAAAGAAGCCGCCGAAGGATACCAGAAAAATGCGTCTCAGTTCCCCCTGGGTTAACAGGGTGAGGAAACCTTCGCTGCTGCTCTGTCCCTTATCCGGTCCCCGGCCCGGTGGTAACCGCCAGACCGCGATGGCGGTGGCCCCGGCCAACAGGGCGGCGGCGATGACGAAAATGTACCGCCAGTGCTGGGGTGGGACCATGCCGCCCAGCAAGCGGCTGCACAGGCCACCTGTGGTGGTGGCGGCCACATAGGCCCCCATCACCACGTTGAGCTTTTCCACAGGCAGGTTAGCGGAAAGGTAGGCGGCCAGGCAGGTGGTCAGGGCCGGCACGAACAGCCCCTGCAGAAAGCGGGCCCCCACCAGCAGGGGCAGACTGGATGTGGCCGCACAGCAAAGCCCGGCGGCGCATACCACCACGCCCCCTAACAGGATGAGGCTCCGCACCGGGACGCGGTCCGCCAGCCAACCGAAGGGCAGGTTGGCCAGAGCCAGCCCGAGGATCACCGCCGAGACGGTATAAGAAGCCTGGGAAGGGCTGACCCCGAATTCCACCTGCAATACCGGCAGTACCGGCTGGGTGAGGTAAATATTGCTGACGGCCGCGGCCACCAGGCCGAAAACCACCGCCTGCAGGCCCCAGGAGCCGCTTTCCAGGGTTGGCCTTCCGTGTTTCGGTAGCTGGTTCAGGGATAACACCGGTCGATGAGCCGCGGGAAAGGGATGGTCTCCCGTACGTGGTGCAGGCCGCAGATCCAGGCCAGCAGGCGCTCGAGGCCCAGCCCGAAGCCGCCGTGGGGCACACTGCCGAAGCGGCGCAGGTCCAGGTACCACTCCAGGGGCTCCCGGGGCAGGTTATGGGCCTCCAGGCTGGCCAGCAAGGTCTCCAGGTCGTCCAGGCGCTGGGAACCGCCAACGATCTCGCCGTAGCCTTCCGGGGCCAGCATATCCACGCACAGGGCCAGCCTGGGGTCCATGGGGTCCGGCTCCATATAAAAGGCCTTGGCCTGCCGGGGATAGCGGTGCACCAGCACCGGCCTGGAAAACAGCTGCGACAGAACGGTCTCTTCTTCTGCTCCCAGGTCCTCCCCCCAGGGGATTTTTTTGCCTTGGGCCTCAAGAAGCTCCAGGGCCTCCCCATAGCTGAGGCGGGGAAAAGGCCCGGCCGCGGCCTCTGCCAGGGGCTCGCGGTCCCGCTCCAACAGGCGCAACTGAGCCTCCTGGCGCTCCAGCACCCGCTGGACCACGAAGCGCACCAAATCTTCGGCGAGCCCCATGACCTCCTCCAGGGTATAGAAGGCAGCCTCGGCCTCCACCATCCAAAACTCCGTCAGGTGGCGCCTGGTCTTGGATTTCTCCGCCCGGAAGGTGGGCCCGAAACAATAGACCCGGCCCAGGGCCATAGCCGCGGCCTCCAGGTAGAGCTGGCCGCTCTGGGAGAGGTAGGCCTTGCCCCGATCCAGGTAGTCGGTCTCGAACAGGCTGGTGGTCCCTTCACAGCTAATGGGCGTCAGGATAGGGGTATCTACCAGGACGAAGTCCCGCTCATGAAAAAAATCGCGGCTGGCCCGGCAGACCTCGTCCCGGACCCGCAGGATGGCCTGCTGCCGGGGCGACCTGAGCCAGAGGTGGCGCCAGTCCATCAGGAACCCCACCCCATGCTCCTTCTGCGAGATGGGATATTCCGGGGCGATCTGAAGCGGGCGCAACCGGGAGACTTCCAGTTCATAGCCCCCAGGGGCCCGGGGTTCGGCCTTCACCTTCCCCTCCAGGATCAGGGAGGACTCCAAGGTGAGGCGCTCGAACTGCTGAAAGTCCTCCTCCGGCAGGTTCCCCTTAACGAGTACACACTGGGCCAGGCCGGCGCCGTCCCGCATCACCAGAAAGCGCACCTTGCCGCTGGAGCGCAGATGGTAAACCCAACCCCGGAGCGTCACCGTTTCCCTGACATGCCGGACCAGATTGGCGATATCGGCTACCGGGGGCGAAGTTTCTTTGGTCATGCGGTACTCCCCGACTGCGCTGAGAGAACTTTGCCAACATACGAGGGGCGGGTTTCACACCCGCCCCTGCTGCTGGAGCGATTCCTAATGGAACCGGCCTGCAATCTGCCAGTATTCTAGGGTTCGGGAGATAAAAGGTCCCCGATTTTATGGTCTGGTTAGTTATAAGACGCCGCCCGGGGTGGCCACCGGTCGCCTTGCGTCTCACAGCATGATCTTGATATGGGCGTTTTCCCGGAGGGTTTTAACCCATACGGAAAATTGCTTCTCCATCTCCTTCTGAGTCAGCATGCGGCGAATCTGCGGAGCCACCTCCTCATAGGGCTGGGCCTGACCGCTCCGGCGTTCCAGCAGCTGAATCAATTGAATCCCTTGCGGGGTTACAACCGGGGCCACCTCTTTGGGACTCAACTTCCCCAGAAATTGCGATAGCTTGGGATCCAGTTCGTTTTCAGGAACGAAACCGACGTCAGTTGCCGTCAGGGAGTATTTCTGGGCGGCATCCTGGAAAGTAGCGCCGCCTTTGACCGCATTGAAGATGTTTTCCGCTTGCTTTTTTACCTCTTCCTGCTGGGCTTCGGTGGCGCCCGGCGGGTATGGTATCTTGATGGTTAACAGGTGCAATTGGGTGCCGCCTGCCTTATATTTTTCATCGTAAAACTGGCGCACCTGCGACTCACTGACCACGGCCTTGAGGCCCACCGTCATCGATAAGAGCCGCTCCTGCGTTAACTGGTCGGCGATCTTTTCCTTAATCTCTGCGAGGGTGAGGCCGGCCTTGGTCAGGGCCTTATTAAAGGAGTCCTCGTCCGGCAGATGGTTCTGTTTCTTAAAATTTTCCAGGGCCTCATTCAGTTCCTTATCATCGACTTTGATTCCCCGGCGTTTGGCCTCGGCCTTGGCCAGCTTCCGGTCAATGAGGGTCTCCAGCATTTGGTGTTCGAGACCCTTGTCTTCTTTGCCCTTGGGAGAAATACCCTCTTGCTCCTCGATGGATTTGGAGGCCTTTTGCAGCTCCGACATGGTGATGACTTCATCATTGACTTCGGCCACAATACGATCCACCACTTCAGCGGAGCCGTTCCTGGCCGACAAAGCCACCAGCACACAGACCAGGGCCAAGGTCAGCAGCCCTCTGGATATTCTCTCCATGGTTTTCTACCTCTCCTCTTCTGCATTAACAAATGTCTCCACTTCTTTCAAGCAGTTTTGCAAACGACTCAGGGGGGGCCCGCCTTCCGGCAGCCGCACCCGTAAGGTTTGATCCTGAAAAAGGCGAAAGGTATCCGGCTTGCTTTTTAAAAGGCCCACCAGGCGCGGCAGGTTCAGACGCTCCGGCCGGGCAAACTGCAGCCGCACAAAGCTGTCCTGCACCTCCAGGCGCTTGAGGCCCAACTGCCGCAGGCGGTGCTTGAGGCGAACCACCTCCAGGAGGTTGCGCCCCTCCGGAGGCAGCGGTCCGAACCGATCCTGAAATTCCCCCTCGAGTTCCTGCACCATCTCCGGGGTCAGGCGGCCGGAGAGTCGCCGGTAGAGCGCCAGGCGCTGCTGGACGTCGGGGACATAATCTTCGGGTAGGTAGGCGGCCAGGGGCAGGCGGATCTCCGGGTCCGGGGCCAGGTCTTCAGGCTCCCCCTTGAACTCCCGAACAGCCTCTTCCAGGAGTTGCAGATAAAGCTCATAACCGACTTCCGCCACCTGGCCGGATTGGGCCTGACCCAGGAGATTGCCGGCCCCCCGGATCTGCAGGTCGTGCATGGCGATCTTAAAACCGGAGCCCAACTCGGTAAATTCCATCAAGGTCTTGAGGCGTTTTTGGGCCTCGTTGGAGAGGGCAGCCTCATCGGGGACCAGCAGGTAGGCATAGGCCTGCGACTGGCTGCGGCCCACCCGGCCCCGCAGCTGATAGAGCTGGGCCAGCCCCAGGGTGTGGGCCCGGTTGATGATGATGGTGTTGGCTTGAGGGATGTCCAGGCCGGCTTCGATGATCGCGGTGCACATGAGCACGTCCACTTCCTTGCGCCAGAAGCGCAGCATCACCTTTTCCAGCTCCCGTTCCGGCATCTGGCCATGGGCCATGGCCACCCGGGCCTCGGGCACCATCTCCTGGACCTGGCGGGTCCAACTGGCCAGGGTTCGCACCCGGTTGTGCACGAAAAAGACCAGTCCCCCCCGGGCCAGTTCCCGGCGGATGGCCGCCTGAATTACAGCCCGCTCCGGGCGGCACAAGTAGGTGCGCACCGCCAGGCGGTCCTCCGGCGGGGTGTTGATCAGACTCAGGTCCCGCAAGCCCGTCAGGGACAATTGCAGGGTTCGGGGAATGGGAGTGGCGGTCAGGGTGAGAACGTCCACGGTACGGCGCCAATCCTTCAGTCTCTCCTTCTGCTTCACCCCGAAACGCTGCTCCTCATCTATGATGGCCAGGCCCAAATCCTTGAAAACCACGTCCCTGGACAGCAGCCGGTGGGTGCCGATGAGGATGTCCACCCGGCCCCGGGCCAGGTCCGCCAGTATCTGCCGCTGCGCCGCCGGCGTCTTGAAGCGGCTCAGGACCCGCACCTCCAGCGGATAGTGAGCCAGCCGCCGGCTGAAGGTTTCATAATGCTGCTCCGCCAGCACCGTGGTGGGCACCAGCATGGCCACCTGCTTGCCGTCCATGGCCGCCTTGAAGGCGGCCCGCACCGCCACCTCGGTCTTGCCGTAGCCCACGTCGCCGCAGATGAGCCGGTCCATGGGCTTATCCGAGGCCAGATCCGCCAGGACTTCCTGGATGGCCTGTTCCTGGTCCGGGGTCTCGGCAAATTCGAAGGTGGCCTCGAATTCCCGGAACACCGGGTCCGGGGGCGAAAATTGGTGCCCCGGCAGGACCCGGCGCAAGGCATAGAGCTCCACCAGTTCCCGGGCGATTTTTTCCACCGCCTTCCTGACCCGCTTCTTGGTGCGATCCCAGGACTTGCCCCCCAGACGCTCCACCCGGGGTTCCACCCCCTCCACCCCCAGGTATTTCTGCACCAGGTGGAGGCGGTCCACCGGCAAGTAGAGGCGGTCACCGTTTAAGTATTCCAGTTCCAGAAAATCATTGGCCTGGAGTCCCACGGAGAGCTTCACCAGTCCCCGGTAGATGCCGATCCCGTGGTCCAGGTGCACGATGTAATCCCCTTCCTGGAGGTCGGCCAGGGAGGTGAGGTCCTGGGGGGTGCGGCCCTCTTTGCGGCGCCGGCCTTCGGGGCGAAACCCGAGGGCCTCGTCTTCGGTGAGGACGATGAGTCCCTGGGAAAGGAGCCGGAATCCCCCGGAAAGATCGCCTACGGTGAGTTCCACCCGGCTGCCCGGCTCCCAGGTAGGGGAGAGGTTGAGCGGGGCCTCCAGCCCCTCTTCGTGGAGAAGCCGGGCCAGACGCTCGCCCCGATGGCGGCTTTTGCACGCCAGCAGAACCTGAAACCCGCCCCGGCGCCATTCTTCCAGGCGGGCTGCCAGGGCCGGCACCAGCCGCCCGGCCTCGGTCCCGGCGGCGGCTAACTCCTGGGCCAGGCCCTCGTTTCTCTCCACCTGGAAATAAACGTCGCGCTCCGGATGAGGGTGGCCCCAGGGCATAAGCGGGCAGATGACGGTGCTGAACCGGCCCAAGCGGTCCTCCCAGGGAATTTGATCCAGCCAGCCCTGGGGTTCATGGGCCGTGTCCTCCACCATCTTTTTCAGCTCCCGCTCCAGGTTGAAGGGGTCCCAAACCACCACCACGGTCTCCGGCGGCAGCATCTCCCACAAGGTCTGGGGCTGCGGGTAAAATTCCTCGAGATGGCGCTCGATGCGGGGAAAGTGGCGGCCTTCCCGGACGTTTTCCCAGAACTGGGGGTCCTGGCGGCGTTTGCGCCGGGCCAGGGCGTGTTCCCGGGTCGCGCCGTCCAGCACCACTTCGCTGGCGGGCAGCACTACCAGCTCCTGAAGCTGGGCCAGGGACCGCTGGGTGGCCGGGTCAAAGCGCCGGATGGACTCCACTTCGTCCCCCCAGAACTCCAGGCGCACCGGCTGCTCATAGAGGGGCGGGAACAGGTCGATGATGCCGCCGCGCACACTGAACTCGCCCTTCTCCTCCACCACCGGACGGCGGGCATAACCTCCGTCCAGCAGGCTCTGGAGAAATTCCGGGCGGCTCAGGGTCTCGCCGGGGAGCACGTAGGCCAGTAAATCCCGAAGCCGCTGGGCCGGGGGGAGCTTCTGGCGCAGGGCCAGAGCCGGGGCCACCATGAGAAATGGGGACGTCGCGGTCACGGCCACATAGGCCGAGGCCATCCTGGCGCAGCTCACCTCGGAGTCGAAGCTCAGCTCCTGGAAGGGCAGGACTTCGTGGCCCGGAAAAAATAAAAGGCGCCGGGCGCCGCCGGAGTCGTCGTAGGGCTCTCCCAGGAAGAAGGCCAGGTCCTTCAAAAAGGTCTCATGGCCCTCACCGTTGGGGGTCACCAGGAGGAAGGGCCGTCCCAGTTGCCGAAAAAGGCTGGCCAGAAGGTAGGCGCCGCTGGCGGGGGTAAGACCTTGCAGATAGACCTGGCTGGGCTCCCGGGCAAGCGCCGTCAGGAGATCGGGGGATTCGATCCCCCTAGCCAAAGCAGAATGCATGCTTAATTTTATCTAGATATGGCGCGGTTTTCAACCAGGCTGCCAAACAGCATCGCCATCTAAATCTACAAGTGCTTGAAGTTACAATGACTTTTAGAAAAGGGGGCGCCTTGACATCCTGGGGTCTATGCTTATTTTTTAGGTTCAGAGGAAAGGAAGGATGCCAGCCATGAAAGTTACCAGTGGTCTCCTCATGGGTCTATTTTTGCTACTGCTCATCGCCCCCGCTAATCCTGCCTCTGCTGCCCTGGACCAGGAGACCAAAATCGTTTTTGAAGTGGGGTGATTTGAAGTCGGCAAGACGGACTTGGAAAGGCTGCCCGGAGTGGTCAAGGTCGTAACCGGTTTTGTCCAATCCACGGAGACAGACACTTTTTATTATGATCCAGCGATGATTACCCCGAAGGCAATGGAAGATGCCTTAAAAAAAGCGGATACCTAGATCAGCACCATCGGTAATTAGCCTTTCAGAGTAGACCGGGCATCCAGAATCCCCGGGTAACCCGGAGAATTAAGATGAGAATAAGGCGTTATCGGAGCGACTTCGACATGATTGGGATTCTCTTGATAGCTCTGCTTCTGGCTGCCGGGGCCGGCCCGGCGGGGGCTCAGCCCAATGTGCCAATGACTGGCAAACCCTTGCAAGGGGGCAATATGGCGGCAAAAGATCCGAATCTATCCCTGGCCACCTTTGCCGGCGGCTGTTTCTGGTGCACGGAACATGACTTCAGGAAGGCCCCGGGGGTGGTGAACGTGGTTTCCGGCTATGCCGGCTGCCGCGGCGGCCATCCCACCTATGAAGACTACGCCGAAAAGGGCTGCGTGGAAGCGGTCCAGGTATTCTACGATCCCCAAAAAGTCTCTTATCCGCAACTCCTGGACTACTTCTGGCATCATATCAATCCCACCGATGGGGGGGGCCAATTCGTGGATCGGGGCCCCCAGTACCGGTCGGTCATCTACTACCATGATGAAGAGCAGAAGCGCCTGGCCGAGGAATCCAAGGAAAAGCTGGCCGCCTCCGGAGTTTTTAAGGAACCCATCGTTACTGAAATCATCAAGTTCACCAATTTTTATCCGGCGGAGGATTACCACCAGGATTATGCCCAGAAGAATCCGGTGCGTTATAAGTACTACCGCTGGAATTCAGGCCGCGACCAGTTTTTGCAAAAGGTCAGGGGCGGAAGGCCCCCAGCCGCCGCCGATCCTCCCGGCGACAATTTTATCAAACCCAGTGCTGAAGTCCTCCGGAAGAAGTTGACCCCCTTGCAGTATGAGGTGACCCAGGAGGGAGGCACCGAGCCGGCCTTCCACAACGAATATTGGGACAACCACCGGGAAGGCATCTACGTGGACATCGTCTCCGGCGAACCGCTCTTCAGCTCCACGGACAAATTCGACTCCGGCACCGGCTGGCCCAGCTTCACCAAACCCTTGGAACCCGGCGACATCGTGGAGCGCCAAAAGCGGGAGTGGCTTGGGGTGCGCACCGAGGTGCGCAGCAAACATGGCGACTCCCATCTGGGGGATCTCTTTGATGACGGGCCGCCACCCACCGGGTTGCGCTATTGCCTGGACTCCGCCGCCTTGCGCTTCATTCCCAAGGAGGACCTGGAGAAGGAGGGCTACGGCCAGTATCTCAGCCTGTTCTCTCATAATAAATGAGCCGCCCGTCCCTGGCCGCTCCTTAAATATAAAATACCTAACTAAGATAGCGGGTTAAACGCATTGAAGCCAACTGCAGGTAATGCGGCGTGCGTCCCGGCGACGGCCGAGACCGCCGCCCTGCCCGGGATCAGCCCCCTGGACACCTATAATGAAGCCCTGGTAGCCAATTTGCGGCCGCCGGACTGGGTGAATCCCGAGCCTCAACCTCGTTACCACCTGGTGGTCATCGGCGCGGGCACCGCGGGATTGGTGAGCGCAGCCGGGGCCGCGGGCCTGGGCGCCAAAGTGGCCCTGGTGGAGCGCCACCTTATGGGAGGGGATTGTCTCAATTACGGCTGCGTGCCCTCCAAGGCCATCATCCGCTCCTCTAAAGTTTATGCTGACATCCGGGATGCCGCCCAGTTTGGCTTGAAAATCTCCGGCGCGGCTGAAGTAGACTTTGCTGCGGTTATGGAGCGCATGCGGCGCCTGCGGGCGGAAATTAGCCTCCACGATTCCGCCCAGCGCTTCCGGGATTTGGGGGTGGACGTCTTCCTGGGCGAAGCCAGGTTTTCCGGCCGGGACAGCGTAGAAGTGGGAGGCAAGATCCTGCGCTTTCGAAAGGCGGTCATCGCCACCGGCAGCCGGCCCGTGAGCCCGGTGCTGCCGGGATTGCCGGAAGCCGGTTACCTGACTAACGAGACGGTCTTCTCTTTGACTGAGCGCCCGGCGCGCCTTTTGGTCATGGGCGGTGGGCCCATCGGCTGCGAACTGGCCCAGGCCTTTCAACGCCTGGGCTGCCGGGTGACCCTGCTGCACAAACATCCCCGCATCATGAATAGAGAAGATGCGGACGCCGCGGCACTGATCCAGAAGTCCTTCCAAAAGGAAGGCATCGGCCTGATCCTCAATGCCAGGGCTCTTGAGGCAACCAAAACCGGCAGCGGCAAGCTGGTCAAGTATGAAAGCGACGGCCGCCAGGGAGAAATCGAGGTTGACGAGATTCTCATCGGGGCCGGCCGGGCCCCCAACGTCGAAGGCCTCAACCTGGAAGCCGCCGGCGTCAGCTATGAAGCCGGGAAAGGCCGGGGCGTGCTAGTCAATGACAAGCTGCAAACCAGCAATCCCCGTATCTTCGCCGCGGGCGACGTTTGTCTCCCCTACCAATTCACCCATCTGGCCGATTTCGCGGCGCGTATCGTCATCCAGAACGCCTTGTTCTTAGGGCGCAAAAAACTAAGCGCCCTGACCATTCCCTGGTGCACCTATACCGACCCGGAAGTGGCCCACGTGGGCTTGAATGAAGCAGAAGCGGCAACGCAGGGAATTGCGGTCACGACCTTTATCAAACCTTTAGGCGAGGTGGACCGGGCCATTTTGGACGGAGAAACGGAAGGGTTTGTCAAGATTCACGTCAAAAAAGGCGCCGACAAGATCCTGGGCGCCACCATCGTGGCCCGGCATGCCGGGGAGATGATCAGCGAGATCACCGCGGCCATGGTGGGCAACATCGGCCTGGGAACCCTGGCCGCGGTCATCCATCCCTATCCCACCCAGGCGGAGGCCATCCGTCAGACCGGCGACCTCTATAACCGCACCAGACTGACCCCCATGGTCAAATGGCTGTTTGCCCGGTTCCTGGCCTGGCGGCGGTGATTCCGAGGGATTATGGTGTTATCGAGTCCTTGGCAATAGGGATAATAAGTGGGACTCTTTTCGTTACTGCCGAAGCGCGTTCCCAGCTCCGGGCGGCGGCGCTCACTTCCCGGCTTCAGCCAAATCTGCTTCGCAATTCAGGGTCAGGTAGACCTGCCTGCCGATCCCGACCCCTCCCTGTCCCATCTCGTTGTTATAGGTTATGCCGAAATCCTCGCGGTTGAGCCTGGCCTTGGCCTGAAAGCCGAAGGTGGTGTAGGTGACGCCTTGATCCTCCAGGTGCGCCGGCCCGGCCCAGTGAACGTCCAACATCACCGGGCGGGTCACGCCATGCAGGGTCAGGTCCCCATGGACCCAGGCGTGGTCCAATCCTGCCGCCTCCACCCGGGTGCTCTTGAAGGTAATGGTGGGGTATTGCGCCGCGTCCAGGAAATCGGGACTCTTCAGATGCTCGTCTCGGTCCTCCACCCCGGTGTGTACGGACGCCGCCTCTATTGCCACCGCCACCGCGGAGCCCGCCACATTGAGCGGATCGAAATCGAGACTGCCGCTAATTTTGGGGAACATCCCCGCCACCCAGGTCACCATCAGGTGGCGCACCGAGAAGATTGCCGCGCTATGAGAGGTGTTGATCAGCCATTTTGCCATGCGTTGCCTGCCTTCCAGGAGAGATGCACTATTAATCCCGACTCCCCGCTTTACCCAGCGGCGCAGAAAAACCCGGCCCCCTGCCGCCCCGGGGCCTCGGGGCGACGAGGACCCTCAGCCACTTTTTTACGCCCCCCGGTCGAGGAAAAATGGGAAGAAAATTGCGATTTTTTTAACTTAAAATTAATATTAACTTAGTTATGATCCGTGGCATTGTCAAACGGCCAGGTTGGTGGGGAGGCTGCCGCCGCGTCCGCAGAAAATGAGGCTTTTCATAATTGGCTGCATCATTAGCGCCGCTCCCTGGACCCGACAATTTTTAGCGCTCCTGATCCGAAAATTTATATTTTTTCAGGATATGCCGATGATTAATCATGTATTCCTTGCAAGTTGATTGCGGCGCGACCGTCCTTCAGACCCGGAGTTCGGCGCGCCAGGAAACCGGGTGCCGGAGATTTTGCTCAGGCCGCCGCAATCCTCACTTTTCCTGCTCATAGCTGGCGATCGGGACGAAGGTTTGCTGATACTTACTCGCAAGGTTGGTGAAGGAGTCATTATCGGGGACGGAGTCCGGGTGGTGGTTCTGGCAGTCCGGGGCAGGCAGGTGCGTCTGGGGATCGAGGCCCCCATGGGCGTGGTGGTCCTGCGGCATGAGATTTTCGAGAGACTCATCCAGGAGAACCGGGAGGCAGCCGTCTTCGCCTTCAGCGACCTGCAGGCCTTGCAACAATTGGTGGGCCGTGATTTCCCGGCTGCCGGCCCCCTGCCCCCCTCCCCGCCGCACGTTCCCAGGTTGCGCCTCGATCGTAGCAAGTTAGGTGATATCGAGGTTCCGGAAGACCGGATTATCTTCTTTCCCCAAGGACTCTTGGGATTTGCGGAATTTCAGCGCTACGCCTTGTTGGACCCGGCGGACACCGCTCCTTTCTTACTCTTGCAATCCCTGGAGCACCCGGACGTTGCCCTGCTGGTGGCCGAACCCTCCCGGCTGGGAGCCCCTTTTGAGATGGGCCGCCTCCATTCCGCCTTGCAGGAACTGGAAGCCAAGACACCCGAAGATCTTCAGGTTTTCGTCCCCGTGACCATCCCGCCGGGACGGCCTACCGAGACCACTGCCAATCTGGTGAGCCCCATCCTCATCAACCCGGGCCTCCGCCTGGGGAGGCAGGTAGTCCTGGAAACCCCCGACTTCACCCGGAAACATTCCCTCCTTCCCAATTAGCGAATCATTCAGACGGCTGCCGCCGGGCCGGAGGGCGATTCGCCGCTCATGATTCCAGCCTCTATCGAAGAATCTCGTATTTTTAGTGACCTTAGATTCTGTTCAGGATGACAGGCGCAGTTTCGCCTGGTTTTGCGTAGGGGCGGGTTTGAAACCCGCCCCTACCACTTGTTTCGTAGGAGTCGCGCACTTGGGTGCGCCCCTGCAAGACACCGCCAGGGGTGAGCGGGAAAAAGCTGGCCAATTCCCTGGCGCCAGTTCCCTAAGCATCCTCCTGGAATTTCCTGTTGCCTGGCCCTCACTTTGTGCTAATATGTACATGGGCTTATCCCCCCGGTGTTCGCCTGCCGGTGGCCCAGGCGTCTCGCTTGCGTAAGTGGAGCCTAAAGCCTGCGGCTGCCAAAATTTTAGATATTGTCTGCGCGCAACGCGGTTCGCCGACTTCAAGATGGAGGTACCTGTGGCATGAGCAAGGCAACTCTCACCCTTGATGGGAAGGCGGTAGAGTTTCAGCCGGGCCAGACCATTTTGGAAGTGGCCTGGGGGCATGGAACCTACACCATCCCCACCCTCTGCTATCTGCGGGATACCACCCCCACCGGCTCCTGCCGGATGTGCATGGTGGAAGTGGAAGGCGCCCGCACCCTGTTGCCCGCTTGCGCCACCGCGGCCGCCCCGGGGATGGTGATTAAGACCGAGTCGGCCAGGATCGACGCCTCCCGCAGGATGGTTCTGGAGCTGCTGCTGGGCTCCGGCAACCACAACTGCCTGGTCTGCGAGGCCAACGGCGAGTGCGAACTGCAGGCCCTGGCCTATCGTTATGAGGTGCCCACCCCCAGCTTTGCCAATCCCCCGGACAGCCAATACTATTACGAAGACAGCAACAGCATGATCGTCCGGGATTTTTCCAAGTGCGTCATGTGCGGCCGCTGCGTCCGGGGCTGCAACGAACGGCAGGTGAACCTAGCCATCAGTATCGGCTACCGCGGTTCCCACAACAAGATCGTGGCCAAGGCCGATTACCCTTATATCGATTCCGACTGCGTCTTTTGCGGCGAATGCGTGCAATCCTGTCCGGTGGGGGCCCTGCTGGACAAGAACGCCATGCATCAAGGCCGCACTTGGGAACGCCGCCGCGTCCGCACCACCTGCCCTTACTGCGGGGTCGGCTGCCAGCTGGATCTCCACGTCAAGGGCGGCAAACTCGTCAAGGTGACCGGGGCCCTGGCCCAGCCCAACGACGGCCGGCTGTGCGTCAAGGGGCGGTTCGGCATGGGGTTCGTCCAGCACGACGACCGCCTCAAGACCCCGCTCCTCCGGAAAGAGAAGAACGGCGAGCTCCAAGAGGCCACCTGGGATGAGGCCCTCGATTTTGTGGCCCGCCGCCTCCGGGAGGTAAAGGAAAAACACGGCCCTGAAAAGATTGGCGGCTGGTGTTCGGCCCGGGCCACCAACGAAGAGAATTACCTGATGCAAAAACTGCTGCGCGCCGCGATCGGCACCAACCACGTCGATCACTGCGCCCGCCTCTGACACAGCTCCACCGTGGCCGGGCTGGCCGCGTCCTTCGGTTCCGGAGCCATGACCAATTCCATCGCCGAATTGGAGGATGCCGATTGCATCCTGGTGATCGGCTCCAACACCAACGAAAATCACCCGGTGATTGCGGCCCGCATCAAGCGGGCGGCGCGTCTCAAAAATAAGGATCTCATCGTCATCGACCCCCGCCGCCACGGCCTGGTGCGGCATGCCCGCCTCTGGCTCCGGCAAATTCCCGGCACCGATATCGCCCTGATCAACTCCATGATGCAGGTCATCATCGCCGAACAGCTCTATGACCAAACCTATGTAGCGGAACGCACCGAGAACTTTGAGGCCCTCAAGGAGACGGTGGCCAAATATACGCCGGAATACGCCGAAAAGATTTGCGGGGTGCCCGCCGCCGAGATTGCGGACGCGGCCCGCATGTACGCCCGGGCCGGGGCCGGCTCCATCGTCTATTGCATGGGCATCACCCAACACACGGTAGGCACCGACAACGTCAAGACCCTGGCCAACCTGGCCATGCTCTGCGGCAATGTCGGCATCCTCGGGGGAGGGGTCAACCCGCTCAGGGGCCAAAACAACGTCCAAGGGGCTTGCGACATGGGCGCCTTACCCAACGTCTTCTCCGGCTATCAGCCGGTCACCGACGCCGCTAACCGCAAGAAGATGGCGGAGGCCTGGGGCGTGGCCACCCTTCCCGATTGGCCGGGGATGGCCATGACCGAGATGCTCCCGGCCATTGCCCAGGGCGGCATCAAGGCCCTGTACATCATGGGAGAAAACCCGGCCCTCACCGACCCTGACTCCGACCATGCCATTAAGGCCATGCAGGCCCTGGAACTCCTGGTGGTGCAGGACCTCTTTCTCACCGAGACCGGCAAACTGGCCGACGTGGTCTTGCCCGCCGCTTCCTTTGCCGAAAAAGACGGCACCTTCTCCAACACCGAGCGCCGGGTGGCCCGGGTGCGCCAGGCCATTCCGCCTGTGGGGCAGGCCAAGCCCGATTGGCAGATCCTCTGCGAGATTGCCGGGCGCCTGGGCTACCCCATGAAGTATGCCGGGCCCGAAGAAATCTTTGAAGAGATTCGCCGGGTGACCCCTTCTTATGCGGGAATTTCCTATCAGCGCCTGGAGGCCGGCGGCTTGCAGTGGCCCTGCCCCAATGAGGGGCACCCCGGCACGGTCTATCTCCACAAGGACCGCTTTGCCCGGGGACTGGGAATGTTCTTTGCCATCGAGCACCGGGACCCGGCGGAGATGCCCGACGGCGAGTACCCGCTCTATCTCACTACCGGCCGCCTCCTGTATCAATACCATTCCGGCACCATGAGCCGGCGGGCCCCCGGCCTGGTTGAAAAGGCCCCGGAATGCCGGGTGGAAATGGCCGCCGCCGATGCGGACAAATATGGCATTGCCGACGGCCAGCAGGTGCGCCTCCGCACCCGCCGGGGCATGATCACCGCCAAGGCGCTAATCTCCGACAAGGCCGTCCCCGGCACCATCTTCCTCCCGTTCCATTTCGCCGAGGCCTCGGCCAATAAACTGACCAACGCCGCCCTGGATCCGGTCTCCAAGATTCCGGAATACAAGGTCTGTGCGGTGCAGATCGAGAAAGTTTGAGGAGGCTGACCATGACTGCGCTGACTAAAAATTCAGGATGCGCCTGCCAAACGGCAGCCGCCCTCAGCCCGGAAATCATTCATAAGGTGGATGAGATCGTGGGTAGGCATAAGGATCAGGCCGGGGCCCTGATGCCGGTCCTGCAGGAGGTCCAGGAGGCGGTGGGCTCTCTGGACCCCGCGGTGCAGGAGCGCATCGCCGCTGGCCTCAATATCCCGGGAAGCGAGATCTTTGGGGTGATGAGCTTCTATTCCATGTACACCTGGAAACCCAAAGGCCGTTATGTCGTCCGCATGTGCGAATCCCCCCCCTGCCACATTGCCGGCGCCGGCAATATGCTGCACGCCTTGCAGCAGGAATTGGGGGTCGGGGTGGGGGAAACCACCGGCGACGGCCTCTTCACCCTGGAACTCTCGGCCTGTCTCGGGGTCTGTGAAGTGGCCCCCGCCATGCAGATCAATGAAGTGGTCGTCGGCAACCTTACCCCCGCCAAGATCAAGCAGACGCTCGCCGACTACCGGGCCGGCCAGATTCCCGATTACCGGCAGTTGCCTTACAGCGTCAAGGATTTTCGCCAATATCGGCAAAGCCCCTTCGACCTGGTCTTGCTGGATCACGTTGGGGTCATCGATCCCACCCGGATCGAGGATTACCTCGCCAAGGGCGGCTATGAGACCCTGAAAAAAGTGGTGACCGCCATGACCCCGGAGGCGGTGGTGGAGGAAGTGAAGACTTCCGGCCTGCGGGGGCGGGGCGGCGCCGGCTTTCCCACCGGCCTCAAGTGGTCCTTCACCCGGCCCCTGCCGGCCACTCCCAAATACGTCATCTGCAACGCCGACGAAGGGGAACCGGGCACCATCAAGGACCGTTACCTCATGGAAGGCGACCCCCACAAGATCCTGGAGGGCATGGCCATCGCGGGCTTCGCGGTGGGCGCCTCCCATGGGTTCATCTATGTGCGGGGGGAATATTACCTCTCCCAGGCCCGTCTCCACCAGGCCATTGAGCAGGCCGCCGCCAAGGGCTTCCTGGGCCCGCGGCTCTTCGGCACGGACTTCTCCTTCAGCATCGAAGTCCGTTCCGGAGCCGGTTGCTACATCTGCGGCGAGGAGACCGCCCTGATGGAATCGGTCGAGGGCAAGCGCGGCTATCCCCGCATGAAACCGCCTTTCCCCGGGGTTGCCGGCCTGTGGCGCCAGCCGACCATCGTCAATAACGTGGAGACTCTGGCCAGCGTGCCCGCCATCCTCAGCAAGGGCGGGGCCTGGTATAAATCGCTGGGCACCGCCGACACCAGCGGCTCCAAGATCTACCAGATCATCGGCCAGGTTAAGACCCCGCAAATCGTGGAAACGCCAGCGGGCTTGACTTTGCGGGAACTCATCGATACCTATGGCGGCGGCCTGCTCCCCGGGCGCCAGTTCAAGATGTGCCAGACGGGCGGCGCCTCGGCAGGCATCGTCACCGCGGCGGCCCTGGACACCCCTATCGACTACGGCACCATGGCCAAGGCGGGCGGCGCCCTGGGCTCCGGGACCATGCTGGTGATGGACCAAAGTGTCTGTGTGGTCGATTTTATCCGCTCCGTGGCCCAATTCTTCCGCCACGAGTCCTGCGGCCAATGCACCCCCTGTCGGGAAGGCACCCCCCGCATCCTGGAGACCATGACCCGCATCGCCCAGGGCCGCGGCGCCATGGCGGACCTGGACCTGATGGAGCGGCTGGCCGGCGTCCTGGCCGACTCCTCCTTCTGTCCCCTGGGGCAGACCGCGGCTCAACCCATGCTGAGCGCCTTCAAGAACTTCCGAGACGAATTCGAGGAACACATCCGGGAGCAGAAATGCCGGGCCGGAGTCTGTAAACTCGGCTGAGGCTGTTAATTGGGCAAAAATTGAGGCCGCCCCGGCTTTGACCCCGGGCGGCCTCTTGTTAATCCAAAGACCCGCCAGTATCCGGCAAGAGCTGTGAATTGCAGGAATTGCCTAGCCGGAGGGCAAACCTGAGTTCAAACCAATCCCTGCTGCCCGCCTTGGCAAAAACCTGAGCGAACGCCTTTGGGGGGCGCCCCCCCCATCAGAAATGATCCAGGGGGATGTCCAGGAGAATCCGGAGGAGGTCCTCGACGCACTCCTCCAGGACCTCCAGGTTATAGCCGCCCTCCAGAACCGCGATCAGCCGTCCCCCGGCGCTTTCCTGGGCCAGGTCCACGACCAGGTGCCCCATCTCCCGGAAGCCGCTCCGGGTCAGGTGCATATGGGCCAGGGGATCCTTGGAGTGGGCGTCGAAACCCGCGGAAACCATCACGAACTGCGGGGCAAATTCCCGCAACCGGGGCAGGCCCTCGTCCTGCAAGGCCTCCAGATATTCCTCATCGCCGCTGCGGGGTGGCAGAGGCAGGTTCAGGGTGAAACCTTTACCCGGACCCTTGCCCTCCTCCTGGCGGCGGCCGGTGCCGGGATAGCAGTACTGCGGATCCTCGTGCAGCGACAGGTAAAAGACCCGGGGGTCGGTTTCAAAGAAGTGCTGGGTGCCATTGCCGTGGTGCACGTCCCAATCGATGATGGCTACCCGCGCCAGATTGAAGTTTTCCAGGAGATAAAAGGCGCCCAGGGCCACGTTGTTGAAAAAGCAGAAGCCCAGGGCCCGGTCCTGCTTGGCATGGTGCCCAGGGGGCCGCACCGCGCAAAAGGCATTATCTACCTCTTTTCCCATGACGGCATCCACCGCGGCCAGCACCCCGCCCGCGGCCAGCAAGGCGGTCTCGTAGGATTCCGGGCTGATGCCGCAGTCCTGCACCTCAAAGATTTTTTGATCCCGCTGGCAGGCTTCCTGGAACCGCCGGATATAGGCCGGATCATGGAGGCGCTCCACCCAGGCCAGGGGAGCGGGGTAGGGTTTGAGCCGGGTCAGCAGTTCCAGGACCCCGCTATCCTTGAGGTTGGTCTGGATGGCCTTTAGCCGGTCGGGCCGTTCCGGATGCCACGACCCCGGATCGTGCAGCAGGTAGCGCTCGTCATAAACGTAGCCCGTACGGCGCATGTTCTCTCCTGGCTAACCAAACTGCCGCTGCTTGCCTAAAAAGTTATCCCCAGGGGATCAGGAATATAATCGATTTTTCGGCGGAAAGCGGGTGAGCTGTCGACCCCTAATTTGGTAAAGACGAAAGGGGCAGACGGCTCGCCGCGGCGGCGATCTTCCCGTCCACCCCCCCCTTGCCGCCCCTGCTCAAATCAGGCGTTGCTCCACAGCCTCGCATTTAAGGTTGTTGAAGAAAGCGGCGATGTAGTCGGCCCGCTTGAGGCCATAGTCGGTCATGTAGGCATGTTCGAAAACGTCCAGAATCAGCAGGGGATTGCAGCCCGCCGGGTGTCCCCCGTCATGTTCATTGATCCACTGGTTGATAATCAGGCCCGTCTCCGGGTCCTCGTAGGTGACGGCCCAACCGATGCCCCGCATGGCGGCCACCGCCATAAAATCGTTGGCGCAGGCCTCCACGGAGCCGAACTGGGCTGTAACCCGTTTGGTCAGTTCCGGGGCTTTTCCCCAGTCCCCGTCACCTCCCAGGTTGCTGAAATAGAGTTCGTGCAGGCGCATGCCGTTGAATTCCCACCCCAGGCGCCGCTTCAGCTCGGCAAACTCCGGGGTGCCCTGCTTGCCGTCCTTAAGCAGGGCCGCCAGCAGGTCCAGGACCTTATTGGTGTTGGTCACATAGCCCTGGTAGAGGGTGAAATGATTCTTGAGCAAGGTGTCACTGAAGCCCTTCATACCCAGCAAAAAAGAAAAATCCTTGGCGGTATAGCTCATGCTGATCTCCTTCCGGCCGCCGCCTCAAACCAAAAAAACGAATTAGGCGGCCACCATCTTTTTTAATTAAGATAGTGACGTGCGGAGGCCTGAGCAAGGCGGGGCCAAAAATTTCCGGCGCCTTGGGGAAAGGCGCCGGGGATAACAAAGGCTTTCGGTTTCCGGTTTCCGGTAGGAAAAACCTCTCCCAAATAGGTTATTCTTCTGGCCCCTGACCACGGGCCGACGCTACCCCGCCGCAGCCGCGCCCGCTTCGCCCACCCTCCCGGCCGCCGCGACCCTGCCGTCTTTTCGTTGCCTGGCCGGGCTAAATGGGGTATATATTAAGGGCGCCGGTTCATTCCGGGGCTTCCGGGTCCAGGTCTTCCGGGTCCAGCAGACCTTGCTTGAGCAAGGCCCGTTCCAGTTCGGCCAGCCCCTGCTTGAAGGCCGGATAAAGAGTCACGGCCAGGGAAATGCCTTTGCGGGTGGGGACCCATTCCCCTTCCTGCTCCCCGGGCACGTGCACCCGGATATCGATGAGGCGGCGGCCCTTAAACTCGGACAGCGACAGCAAGACGACTTCGCGGGCGTTTTTGGTTATCTTACTAACTACTTCGGACATAGCTCCCCCTGCGGCTTTCCTGCCAGGAAATTTGCTGGGGATTGACTTCGCTTATCTGGCCGACATTGTCAACCCCCTTTTTCGATGCAACTCTATAATACCTTAAGCAGACGCAAGGAAGCCTTCAAGCCCCTGACCCCGGGGAAAGTGGGATTTTATGCCTGCGGAGTGACGGTTTACGACGACACCCATCTGGGCCACGCCCGCTCCGGTGTGGTCTTTGAGGTCCTGGTGCGCTATTTGCGCCGCCAGGGGCTAACGGTCAACTGGGTAAGAAATTTTACCGACATCGATGACAAGATCATCCGCCGGGCCCAGGAAACGGGAACCTCCTGGCAGGAGGTGGCCGACCGCTATATCGCCTCTTTCCGGGAAGACTCCGCGGCCCTGGGATTACCCCCAGCCCCAATGGAGCCCCGAGCCACGGAGCACCTGCCCCAGATCGTCGACCTGATCCGCCGCCTGGAAGAGCGGGGTTTCGCCTACCGGGGGGCCGCCGACGTCTATTTCCGGGTGCGCAGCTTTCCCGGGTACGGCAAACTCTCCGGCCAGAACCTGGATGACATGCGGGCGGGCGCCCGCATCGAGGTGGACCCGCACAAGGAAGATCCCCTGGACTTCGTCCTCTGGAAAAGTAGCAAACCCGGAGAACCGTCCTGGCCCAGCCCCTGGGGCACGGGCCGCCCCGGCTGGCACATCGAATGTTCCGCCATGAGCATGTACTACCTGGGGGAGACCTTCGACCTCCACGGCGGCGGCCAGGACCTGGTCTTCCCCCACCATGAAAACGAGCTGGCCCAATCCGAGGCGGCCACCGGCCAGCCCTTCGTCCGCTGCTGGCTGCATCACGGACTGCTCACCCTCAACCAGGAGAAGATGTCCAAGTCCCTGGGAAATTTCTTCACCATCAAGGAAGTCCTGGCCCGTTTTCCCGCGGAGGTGGTGCGCTTCTTTCTCATCAACGGCCAGTACCGCAGCCCTCTCGATTTCTCCGACGCCGCCCTGGCCGAGTCCGAGGCCGCCCTGCTGCGGCTGTACACCGCTCTGGCTCGCGTCTGGGAGGTTTTAGTAGCCCATCCGGGTTTAGGGCCTGCAATAACCGGCGACTTTCAACCGAATCTCACCATCGAGGAACGAGCCCGCCTGGCTTCCCTGCGCTCCCGCTTTGAGGCGGCCATGGACGACGACCTGAACACCGCCCAGGCCCTGGGCTACCTCTTCGACGCGGTGCGCCTGCTCAACCGCCTGTTAGAGGAGCCCTCCGACCACCCCGATTATTTTACCATACTCATGGATTTGTATGCCTCCCTTAGGGAACATGGCGAGATTCTCACCCTGCTCCAGGCTGACCCGCAAAAAATGGTACGAACCCTGCGGCAGAAGGCCGTGGACCTGAAGATTGCCCCGGAAGAGATTGCCCGCCTCATCGACGAGCGCCTGCAGGCCCGGAACCGCAAGGACTGGGCCCGGGCCGACGCCATCCGGAAAACCTTGGCCGACCTGGAGATCGTCCTGGAAGATACTCCCCAGGGGACCGTTTGGCGCGTGAAATGATAGCAGTGAGCAGTGAGCAGTCAGTAGTCAGTGATCAGTGATCAGTAAAAGCAAAAACTGAAAGATAAGACTAAGCAAAAAACGGTAAAGGCTAAAAACTCAAAAATCCCATAGCTGATAGCTAACTAGCTGACGGCTAATAAAAAGGAGGTTTGCAGATGGCCACATTCCTGATGTTTGGCAAATACACGGCCCAGGCCATGCAGGAGATGAGCCCGGGACGCACCCAGAAGGTGCGGGACAAGGTCAAGGAATTGGGCGGGGAAGTGAAGGCGATTTACGCCGTGCTGGGAAAGAAGGACCTGCTGCTGGTGGTCAACCTGCCGGGCATTGAGGCGGCCATGAAGGCCTCCCTGACCCTGAGCAAGATGACCGGCATCTCTTTTACCACCTCGCCCGCCCTGCCGGTGGAGGAATTTGACAAACTGATCGGCCAGGTGTGATGTGATTTTTGGGGGAGGGCCCGGGCCGACAGCCCCTGCCCTCCCGCCATACCCCCCTCCCAACCCCTGGAATTAGCCGGGGAAGGCTGGCTGCGCCCGACTTCCCCGGCTTACTGAACTAGGGGCGACCCAACGGGTCGCCCCTACTATTATGGGGATTGGGGGTGGGGGCTTGGGGGAGGGGGAAACGGCCCTCGGCCCTTTGCCCCCTCCCCCAACTTTCTTATTCTTTTGGGGTGGGTGGCCGCCAGGCCACCCACCCCAAAAAAGGTTATAATCAAATTTACCGATATTAATAAACATGTCCGAGCAATTCCATCTAGTCACTTCCTTCCAACCCAAAGGGGATCAGCCCCAGGCCATCCGCCGGTTGATCCAGGGGGTGAGGCACGGGGAGCCCCATCAGCTATTGTTGGGGGTGACCGGCTCCGGCAAGACCTTCACGGTGGCCAACGTCATTGCCGCGGTGAATCTGCCCACCCTGGTGCTGGCCCCCAACAAGACCCTGGCGGCCCAGCTCTACGGCGAGTTCCAGGAGTTCTTTCCGGAAAACGCGGTGGAGTATTTTGTGAGTTATTACGATTATTATCAGCCCGAGGCCTACGTGCCGCAGGCGGACCTCTATATCGAGAAAGACTCTTCCATCAACGAAGCCATCGACCGGCTGCGCCATTCCGCCACCCGCTCCCTGTTTGACCGCAATGATGTGATCATCGTGGCCTCAGTCTCCTGCATCTACGGGTTGGGCTCGCCGGAGGCCTACCACGGCATGCTCCTCTTCCTGGAGGAGGGTGCGACCGTGGACCGACGGGAGGTCCTGGCCAAGCTGGTGGAGATCCTCTACGAGAGGAATGACATCGATTTTCACCGGGGGACTTTTCGGGTGCGGGGCGACCGGGTGGAGATCTTTCCGGCCTACGAAGAGTCCCTGGCCATTCGCATCGAATTCTGGGGCGACACGGTGGAGAGCATCAAGGAGATCGACCCCTTGCGGGGCCAGACCTTGCGCCGCCTCAAAAAAATCACGGTCTATCCCGCCTCCCATTACGTCACCACCGACCTGGTGCGCCGCCAGGCCACGGCCGCCATCGAGGCGGAACTGAGCGAGCGCCTCGCCTGGTTCCAGCAGCAGGGGAAACTGTTGGAGGCCCAACGCCTGGGTGAGCGCACCCGTTTCGACCTGGAAATGATGAAGGAGTTAGGGTTTTGTCACGGCATCGAGAATTATTCCCGGCACCTCACCGGTCGGTCCGAGGGGGAGGCACCCCCTACCCTGCTGGACTACCTGCCCCGGGAATCCCTGGTGGTCATCGATGAATCCCACATCACCATCCCCCAGCTCCAGGGCATGTCCCGGGGAGACCGCTCCCGCAAACAGACTCTGGTCGATTACGGCTTCCGGCTGCCTTCGGCCCTGGACAACCGGCCCCTCAGTTTCGAAGAGTTCAAAACCCGGGTGGACCGGCTGATCTACGTTTCCGCCACCCCGGGCCCCTATGAGCTGGAGAAGGCAGGAGGCCGGGAGGTGCAGCAAATCGTTCGCCCCACGGGCCTGATGGACCCCAAGATCACCGTGAAGCCGGCCAGCCACCAGGTGGACGATCTCCTGGGCGAGCTCCGGGCCCGGGTGCAGCGGGGCGAGCGGGTGCTGATAACCACTCTCACCAAACGCATGGCCGAGGACCTTACCGAATACTACCAGGACCTGGGTCTCAAGGTGCGTTACCTCCATTCCGACATTACCACCCTGGAGCGCATGGAAATCCTGCGGGACCTGCGCCTGGGGGTCTTCGACGTCCTGGTGGGGATCAACCTCTTGCGGGAAGGCCTGGATCTACCGGAAGTCTCCCTGGTCGCCATCCTCGATGCGGACAAGGAAGGCTTCCTGCGCTCCGCGCGCTCCCTGATCCAGACCTGCGGCCGGGCGTCGCGCAACGTCCGGGGCGAAGTGCTCTTCTATGCCGACCGGGTAACCCCCTCCATGGCCGCGGCCATCCAGGAGACCGACCGCCGCCGGGCCTTGCAGCAAACCTACAACCAACGCCACGGCATCACCCCGGAGACCATCCAGAGCCGGATCAAAGACGTCCTGGCCTCGGTGTACGAACAGGATTACGTCACCGTACCCATGGCCGCCGAAGAACAGGCCCCCTATCTGCTGGAAGAGGAGGCGTCAGCCCGGATTGCCCGCCTGAAGCGGGAGATGCAGGCCGCTGCCAAGAAGCTCGATTTTGAGCGGGCCGCGTCCCTGCGGGACCAGATCCGGGCCCTGGAGGCTGGACGGCTCAAGTACGCCTGACTTAGGGGTATACGGTTGGGATGGAAATTTATTAGGTGGGCTTCTTCCGAAGGAATGGCCTGGAGCCAATGAAACCACTACCCCTAAAGCAGCTCGATTTTTCAACCTCTGAAAATCTTACTAAGTAGTTCCGGCTTTAAACTCACCTCTTCTCCGCCGCCCTTTCCTTGGGCCGCTTGCCTTCGGGTTTGGCCTGCAATTTAAGAAATTCCTCCAACAGCCGCTTCTGTTGGGAGCCGAGCCGGGTGGGGGTCGAAAGGGCCACCGTCACCACCAGGTCACCCCTCGATTTGCCCCTGAGGCCCGGAACCCCTTCCCCCGGAATGCGGAAGGCGGCCCCGGGCTGGGTGCCGGCCGGCACTTGCAAGAGTTTCTGGGAATTCAAGGTGGGAACAGTGACCGCGGCGCCCAGGGCCGCATCCACAAAAGAGAGGTGCGCCAGGTAATGGAGGTCTCGTTCCTTCCGGGTAAAGATGGGATGCGGGGCGATCTGCACTTCCAGGTAGAGGTCGCCGGCAGAGCCGCCCCTGGCGCCGGCTTCCCCCTCCCCCCGCAGGCGCAGGCGGGTGCCGTTGTCCACCCCTGGGGGAATGCGCACCTGGAGCTGCTTCTTTTCCTGCAGCGTGCCGCGGCCCCCGCAGTTAACGCAAGGTGAGGTGATGAGGGTGCCCGCCCCGAGACAATCCGGACAATTGTTGAAGATCTTCAGAAATCCCCGGGGCTGGCTAATCTGGCCCCGGCCCTCACAGCGCGGGCAGGTCTGCCGCTGGGTGCCGGGTTCCAAACCGCTGCCGCCGCAGCGCCGGCAACTGACTCCGCGTTCCACCTCGAGGCTGGTATCCAGGCCCCGGACCACTTGTTCCAGGGTCAGGACCACCCGCTGGCGCAGATCCGCTCCCGGTTGGGCTTCTTCGGCCTGGGCCGGCCGGTTTTTCCCGAAGCTGAAGAATTCTTCGAAAATGTCCCCAAAGGAGCTGAAGATATCCTCAAAACCGCTGAAGCCGCCGACATCCATGCCGGCCAGACCCGCCTGGCCGTACAGGTCATAAAGCTGCCGCTTCTCGGTATCCGCCAGCACCTGGTAAGCTTCGGAAATCAGCTTGAATTGCTCTTCCGCCTGCTTGTCCCCGGGATTCTTGTCGGGATGATGCTTGAGAGCCAGCTGCCGGTAGCTGACTTTAATCTCTTCCACGGGGGCCTCCCGGGAAACCCCCAAGATCTCATAATACTCTGCCATTCCGGCTGAACCACTCCCAGCCTCATCCCTTGGATGATTATTTGCCTTAATGGTTATCATCCTACCTCCTCTTGTCAAGAACGGCTGCGGACATGGAGGCAGCTCAAGGTTCAAAGTTCAAAGTTCAAGGTTCAAGGTTAGAAGTTTAGGCCTCTGCAAAGGTCCCCCTTTTTGTCATGCTGAGGGAGCGAAGCTACCGAAGAATTTCATAGATGAAAAGGTTTGGTTTTCACAGAGGTCTCAAGTTCAAGGTAAACCTCGAACTACGTTTGCCTTTAACCTTGAACTTTGAACCTTCAACTTTGAACTTGTTTTAGAAGTGCTTCCAGGCGCGGCTCTAGGTCCGGGGAGGGATCGTGGATTTCCACCAGCTTGCTGCGGCTGCGGGTCCCCAGGAGGCGGAAGGCGCCCTCGGGAAGCTTCAGGACCCGGGACAGGAAGGCCAGGAGTTCCCGGTTGGCCGCCCCCTTTTCCGGGACAGCCGCCAGCCGGATTTTGAGGCGGTCGCCATGCAAGCCCACCACCTCGGTGCGCCGCCCCCCCGGAGCCACCGTCAGCCGCAGCCGGTAGCCCTGGGAGGTGGACGAAAACCAGGTGGACATCCCCGGCCAGTCCTCAGCAGAGCCGGTAGGCCAGGTGCAGGAGACTGGCAATCAGAAAATTTTTCAAAAATACGATGGCCAGCAGCACCACGAGGGGGCTCAGATCAAGGCCGCTGTAAACGAGGGGCAGCCGCTGCCGCAGCCAGGCCAGCACCGGTTCGGTGACGTTATAGAGAAACCGGACGATAGGGTTGCAGGGATCGGGGTTCACCCAGGAAAGCAGGGCCCGGGCGATGATAACCCACATATAGATGGTGAGCGCCAAGTCAAGGACCCTGGCCAGGGCCACCAGCAGATTGTCCAGGACAAACATTCCCATTTCTCCATATTATTTAGAAAATTTAGTCTATTATGGCCGGGGCGCTAAAATTGTCAAGGAGATAAGGCCACGCCAACTGCCACCTGGGCAGCTGCCGCCTTTCAGCTTTTGGGGTTTTGGCTGCGCTGGTTTTTGGGTTTTCAGGTTATTACGTATTTTTTTTTTTTAGTTTTTGCTTTTACTGACTACTGGCTACTGACTACTGACTACTGTCAGCTCACTGCTCACTGCTCAAAAATACGCGGTTGCGCCGGCTCGAGGCATTCCTTAAAATAAAAAGATTAGCCAGCGTCTCAGATGAAAAGCATCGGAACCTTCAAGGCCCTGCGTCATCGCAATTTTCAGCTCTTTTTCACCGGCCAGCTGATCTCCCTCACCGGCTCCTGGATGCAGTCGGTGGCCTTCAGTTGGCTGGTCCTGGTGCTCACCAACTCCGCCTTCTATCTCGGATTGGTTGGGGCCCTGCAAACCCTGCCGGTGCTGCTCTTCTCCCTCCTGGGGGGCGCGGTGGCGGATTACGCCAGCAAACTGCGCCTGATGTACATTACCCAGACGGCCCTGCTGCTGCTGGCCCTGGCCCTGGGGCTGCTGGTGGACCTGCACCTCATCAAGATTTGGGACCTCTGCCTCCTCGTTTTCCTCTCCGGCACGGTAATAGCCTTCGACATCCCGGCGCGCCAGGCCTTCATCGTGCAACTGGTGGGCAAGCCGGACCTGCCCAACGCCATTGCCCTCAACTCCAGCCTGTTCAACGCCACCCGGGTGATCGGGCCGGCGGTGGCCGGGTTGGTGATCGGGGCCATGGGCATGGCCAATTGCTTCTATCTCAACGCCGCCAGCTTTCTGGCGGTGCTCCTGGCATTGGCGCTCCTCAAGCTGCCCCCCCCCCAGCCGGTGCCCTGGACGCCCCTGTGGCATGCCTGGAAGGAACTGGAAGACTATCTGAGGACCAAGCGAGAGCTGCGCTTGATCCTGCTGCTGATGACCCTGGTGGCGGTCCTGGCCATGCCCTATTACGTGCTGCTGCCCAAACTGGCCCGGGATACCCTGGGAGCGGGACCCAGCGGCTTCGGCATCCTCATGGGCGCCGCCGGCCTGGGGGCCTTTCTGGGCGCCCTCGTTTTGGCCCGCCGCCTGGAGAGCAGCCCTCCCATGCCCTCCTTCCTGACCGGTCTGGCCTTGTTCCTCCTGGGGCTGGTGGGCCTGGGGCTTTGCGGCTCCTATTACGCCGCCCTGGTCTTCATGTTTATTTCCGGCTTCGGCATGGTGACCCAACTCTCCACCGGCAACAGCCTGCTGCAGCTCAACGTACCCGATGAACTGCGGGGCCGCCTCATGAGCCTCTTCGGACTCATCGTCATGGGCTTCGCGCCCATAGGCAGCCTTGTTTACGGGGTGGTGGCCCACTTCGTCGGCTCGGGACCCACCATCGCCGGCGGCAGCCTCCTGGCCGCCCTGGGCGCCGGCCTCATCCTGCTGCGCTACCCGGAATTGCGCCGCCTCGATTTCACCGACCTGGGCCCCGCCGCCAGTGATTGACCTTGGTTGGCAGCTTGGGAAAATAGCCCCCTTGCCTTTTCGGAAAGATGGGTTGAACTAAAAAGGATGTCATATGACCTTTATAATAGTTCGCTTGACTAGACAGGGAATCCTTCTCGAAACGCCTTATTACCCCGCGCCAAAATATCTTGTGGCTTGCCGGTTTATCTGATATAAATATTCGATTTGTATTAAATTACTCACGCCCTGCCAGGGCGGGCCGGTGCCGGCGCCAGTTGCCAAAGGCGCGGTGGCCCCGCCGGCGGCGGAGCGGCGGACCAACCGGAGGAAAACCCATGTCTTACGTCACCATGAAGGAGCTGCTGGAGGCCGGCGTGCATTTCGGCCACCAGACCCGCCGTTGGAATCCCAAGATGGGACCTTATATCTTCGGGGCCAGAAACGGCATCCACATCATCGATCTGCAAAAAACCGTCCAGTTCTTCAAGACCGCTTACAATTACGTGATCGAGCGGGTGGCGGACGGCGGCCTCGTCCTCTTCGTGGGCACCAAGAAACAGGCCCAGGACGCCATCGCCGAAGAAGCCAAGCGCTGCGGCATGTTCTATGTCAACCACCGCTGGCTGGGAGGCATGCTCACCAACTTTTCCACCATCAGCCGTTCCATCGCCCGCCTGAAGGAGTTTGAGGCCATGAAGGAAGACGGCTCCCTCCGCCGCTTCCCCAAAAAAGAAGTCCTGATGATGGAGAAGAAGGCAGCCAAGCTGGAGCGTTCCCTCGGCGGCATCAAGAATATGGGGCGGCTGCCCGATATCGTCTATGTGGTGGACCCCCGCAAGGAAGACATCGCGGTGATGGAAGCCCGCAAGGTCCACGTCCCCCTGGTGTCCATCGTGGACAGCAACTGCGATCCCACGGAGATCGATTATCCCATCCCGGGCAATGACGACGCTATCCGCGCCATCCGCCTCCTCACCTCTCGCGTCGCCGACGCGGTGCTGGAAGGCAAAAAACTGGCGGAAGAGCGCCTCCAGGGACAGGTGGATAAGGAGGCGGCCGCGGCCCTGACGGCAGCAGCAGCGCCGGCCCCGGCCCCGGAGGCTGCCTTCCCGGAACCCCCGGAGGTTTCCCCGGCTCCGCCGGACGAAGTCTCCGCCGAGGAAGCGGCCGCAGCCAAGGCCTAAAGGGGAAGTAGGCCCACCGGCAAAGCGCCCCGGGGCTCCGGTTAATTAACCTGTTTTCATTTCCCGCCTGGCCGTTCCTCCATTTCCAGAATGGCCGGGTGGCGAGGAGAGATTACTTTGGAGATAACCGCCGAATTGGTAAAAACCCTGCGTGACCGGACCGACGCCGGGATGATGGATTGCAAAAAGGCCCTGAAGGAGACCGCCGGCGACCTGGACGCCGCGGTGGCCTACCTGCGCCAGAAAGGCCTGGCAGTAGCCAGCAAGCGAGCCGGCCGGACCGCCGCCGAAGGCTGCGTCTGGGCCCATGTCAGCCAGGATCATCGATCCGGGGTGCTCCTGGAAGTGAACTGTGAATCCGATTTTGTCGCTAAAACCGACTCCTTTCAGGAGTTGGGCTCCCGCCTGGCGGAGCAGTTGGCCGGGGCCGCCCTAGAAACGGTGGACGAGTTGCTGGCCCAGGGCTGCCCCCACGCTCCCGGATTGCAAGTGGCCGACTACCTGAACGAGGTCATCGCCAAAACCGGGGAAAAGTGCCTGGTCCGCCGCTTCAGCCGCCATGGCGGCGGCCTGGTGGCCGCCTACATTCACCACGGCGGCAAGATCGGGGTGATGCTGCAGCTAAGCGGCGGCGACGCCGCCCCGGAGGCTTACGCCGCCGCCAAGGACCTGGCCATGCAGGTAGCCGCCACTAATCCCCTGGCGGTGAGCCGGGAACAGGTGCCGGCCGAGACCGTCTCCAAGGAAAAGGCCATCTATGCGGCCCAGGCCCAGGAGAGCGGCAAGCCGCCCCAGATCATCGAAAAAATGGTAGTCGGCCGCCTGGAAAAGTTTTATAAGGAAGTCTGCCTCCTGGAGCAGCCCTTCGTGAAAAATCAGGAGCAGACCGTCAGCCAGTTTCTCCAGGAAGTGGGAAAGAAGATGGGGAAAGAACTCCAGGTCAAAGGCTTCAGCCGATTTCAGGTGGGTGTCTGACTTAAACGCCATGGCGCCTGAGACCCCCAAATATAATCGCGTCCTTCTCAAGTTGAGTGGCGAGACCCTGGCGGGCAGCAAAAAGTTCGGCATGGACCCCGCCACCCTCAAGGCCATCGCCCTGGAGATCAAGGCGGTGGTGGCGCTGAAAGTCCAGGTGGGCGTGGTGGTGGGCGGCGGCAACATCTTCCGGGGGCTGGAGGCCAGCGCCCAGGGGATCGAGCGGACCGTGGCCGACTACATCGGCATGCTGGCCACAGTCATCAACTCCCTGGCCTTGCAAGACGCCCTGGAAAAGGCGGGAATGCCCACCCGGGTGATGAGCGCCATCACCATGAACGAAGTGGCGGAGCCCTACATCCGCCGCCGGGCCCTCCGCCACCTGGAAAAGGGGCGGGTGCTGATCTTCGGGGCCGGCACCGGCAGCCCCTACTTCACCACGGACACCGCCGCGGCCCTGCGGGCCAGCGAGATCGGCGCCCAGCTAATCCTCAAGGGCACCAAGGTGGACGGCATCTACGACCGGGACCCGGTCATCCACCCCGACGCCCGCATGCTGCCCCGGCTCACCTACTTCCAAATCCTGGAAAAGTCCCTGCGGGTCATGGACAGCACTGCGATAACCCTGTCCATGGAACAGAACATCCCCATCGTCGTCTTCAAACTCCTGAAACCTGGAAACATGAAGAAAGTGGTGCTGGGCATGGAGGTTGGCACCCTGGTGGAGAAACAACCCGATGAAAGATGACGTCCTCAACGAGACCAAGCGCAAGATGGACAAGGTGCTGGAGGTCATGGCCCGGGACCTCTCCCGGGTGCGCACCGGCCGGGCCTCCGTGGTCCTGCTGGAAGGCATCAAGGTGGAGTGCTACGGCGCCACCATGCCCATCTCCCAGGTAGCCTCCCTGGCCGCCCCGGAACCCCGGCTGCTCACGGTGCAACCCTGGGACCCCTCCTTGCTCGCGGACCTGGAAAAGGCCATCCTTAAATCAGACCTGGGTTTGACTCCCATGAACGACGGCAAGATCATCCGGCTGCCCATCCCCGCCCTTACCACCGAACGCCGCAAGGAGCTGGTGAAGATGGTGAAGAAGATGGAGGAGGAAGGCAAGGTGGCCTTGCGCAACGTCCGCCGGGATGCCAACGAAGACCTGAAGGAGATGAAGAAGGAAAAACTGCTGGCCGAAGACGAGACCCACCGGGCCCAGGAAGAAGTCCAGAAGATCACCGATGACTGGACCAGCAAGCTGGAGACCCAGGCGGCCGAAAAAGAAAAGGAGATCATGGCCTTCTGAACGGCCGGAGGCAACTCTTGCCCAATAATTCCTATCCTCTCGACTGCAATAAGCTTCCCCGCCATGTGGCCATCATTATGGACGGTAACGGCCGCTGGGCCCGGCGCCGGGGTCTGGTGCGCATCAAGGGCCACGTGGCCGGGGTGGAGTCGGTGCGCACCATAGTTCGCCTGGCCCGCAAGTTGGGCATCTCCTACCTCACCCTGTTCGCCTTCTCCGAAGAGAACTGGCAGCGCCCCGCCCTGGAGATCCGGGCCCTGATGGCCCTGCTGCGCCGCTTCCTGCAACGGGAACTGGCCGAGATGCGGGAAAATCAGATAGCCCTGAGGGCCATTGGCAACTTGGCGCAACTGCCCGCGGCAGTGCAGCGCGATCTGGCCCAAACCATGGCCGCCACCGCCCGCGAAGCGGAGATCAAGATGGTTCTGACCCTGGCCCTGAGCTACGGCGGGCGCAGCGAGATCGTCCAGGCGGTGCAGGCCCTGGCCCGGGACCTCCTGGCCGGCCGGCTGACGCCCGCAGAGATCGACGCCCCCCTCCTGGCCCGCTACCTTTACACCGCCGACCTGCCCGATCCCGACCTGATGATCCGCACCAGCGGCGAGTACCGCCTGAGCAATTTTCTCCTCTGGCAGGCGGCCTATACCGAACTTTACGTTACCGACACCCTGTGGCCCGATTTCCGGGATGATGCCTTCCGGGCCGCTCTGGATGCCTACTGCCAGCGGGACCGCCGCTTCGGCCTCACCCAGGAACAGATCCAGGGCCCGGACGCCTCCGAGCCCAGGGATTGAGGAGTATCTTGGGGAAAGGGGCCATGGATTTTTTGGTAAATTGCCCTTTCTTCTCCCCCAAATCTCAACCCTCATAAGAACTTCCGTTCAAGCAAACTAGTGCATGGGTTGACCTCCGCGTGGCCTTCATTTTCAGAAACATAGATTTCAACATAAAACCACGATCTTTCCCCTACGCCGCTTTTAATAAATTTCCAAGATATATTTTAACTAGTTGATATTGAACACCAAATCTATTTAGCAAAAAAATATCAGCTTATTCTTAAAACTTATTGACAATATTAAGAATAAGTATTATCTTATTCTTAATATTGTAAGGAGGAAAACCCCATGAAAACCATAGAAATTGATGATGAGGTTTACGATTATGTCCTGAGCAAAGCAATTCCATACCAAGATAAAACGCCAAATGACACGATTCGCAGGCTTTTCAGATTTGATATTAAGGCTTTCCCTCAGCGGAGTGTCCCCTTGCCGCAGGAGAGGTCTCGCCTGATTGTGGGCCGAAAAAAGCCCAAGGCCAGTTTAATTGAGTTGGTGAATGCCGGGTTTCTCGAGGAAGGTCAGATACTCCATATGCGAGATTACCGGGGGCTAGAAATTCCTGACTCGGAGGCAACGGTTCATCAGGGGGGCTTGCTCAGGGATGGGCAAAAATATTCGATGAGCAATTTGGCTGAAAAATTGTTAAAAAAACAAGGATATAAAAGCAATTCCGTTCAAGGCCCCGCTCGTTGGTTTACGAGTGAAAACATTGGAGTGCTAAGGCTTTGGTCAAACTATCTTAAAAAAATAGACGTGCCTATGTCTGAATTGCATTAAGTAGTGTAGGGTGGGCACTGCCCACCATTTCCGCAGGGGCGGGGTTACCCCGCCCTACCCCGCTTACCCGTGCTCCCGCAACCAATTTTGCACCTGTGCCGCCACCTGGCGATTTAACCCCGGAACCGCCGCCAGTTCCTCCAACGCCGCCGCCTGCAACGCCTCCAGATTGGGAAAATGCTGCAACAGCCTTTTGCGCCGGACCGGGCCGATGCCGGGGATCAGGTGTAAGACCGACTCCACCATCTCCTGGCGGGCCCGCCGCCGGTGATAGGTGATGGCGAAGCGGTGGGCCTCGTCCCGCAGCCTGAGAAGCAGCAGCCAGCCCGGAGAGTTGGCCGGCGGCAGCAACGGGTTCTTCCTGCCTGCCAGGAAGAGGCGGTCCCTGACCTCCACCCTCCCCTGCTTCAGCCCGGCCTTGGCCAGGCCCACCACCGCCAAATTTCCCAGGCCCAGCTCCTTAAGGGCCTTCAGGACCACATTAAGCTGCCCCTGGCCGCCGTCCACCACCAGCAGGTCCGGCAGCACTTGGCCCTGCTTGCCGTAATGGCGCTGCACCACCTCCCGCAGCATGGCGTAATCGTCCTGGCCGGCCACCTGCCGGATACGAAAGCGCCGGTAACCGGACTTATCCGGGAGGCCGTCGCTGAAGGCGACCAAGGCCCCCACCGCTTGCTCTCCCTGGAGGGTGGAGATGTCCAGGCATTCCAGGCGGCCGGGCCTCCCGGCCAGATGCAGCCGCGCCTTAATATCCGCCAGGGCTGCCTCGGGCGAGGGCGGCGTGCGGCGCCGTTTCAGGGCAGCCCGGGCATTTTCCGCCGCCAGGTCCAGGAGCCGGGCCCGCTCGCCGGCCTGCGGCACCACCAGGCGCAGCGGCGCCCCTTTCTCTTCACGGAGCAGCGCCTCCAGTAAACGCTGGTCGGGAATCTCCAGGGGAAGCAACAGCTCGTCCGGCAGCGGCCGCCGCTCCAGATAATACTGTTTGACAAAGGCCCCCAGCAGGTCGCCATCCGGGGGCAACTCCGGGAACAGGTATTCCCGGCTGCCGGTTACCAGGCCGCCCCGCACCAGCAATACCAGGATCAGGGCCTGTCCGTTTCCCTGGGCCAGCCCCAGCACGTCTTGATCCTTAAAGCTGGGCCGAGCCATGTCCTGGCGTTCCAGGGTGTTGGTGATGGCCCGGATGCGGTCCCGCAGCCCCGCGGCCCGTTCGAAGTCGAAGTGCGCCGCGGCCTGCTCCATCTCTCCTTTAAGCTTTTTGATGAGCATGCGGCTGTGGCCCTTGAGAAACAGGATCGCCTCCTGTACCGCCTGGCCGTAGACCTCAGAGTTCACCATCCCGGCGCAAGGGCCCAGGCAGTGTTGCAACTGAAACTCTAGACACGGCCGGGAGCGGGGCGCCAGGCGGCGCTCCTTGCAGGTGCGCACCCGGAAAACCTCCTTCATCACTTTGAGGGTCTCCCGGGCCATGCCGGCGACCGTATAGGGACCGAAATAGAGAGCCCCATCGGGGCTGAAACGCCGTACAAACCGCAAGGCCGGGAATTCTTCCTTAAGGTCCAGGCGCAAACAAAGATAATTCTTGTCATCCCGCAGCATCACGTTGTAGCGGGGATGATGCTCCTTGATGAGATTGCGCTCCAGGATGAGCGCCTCCCGGCCGCCGGCGGTGATGATATAGTCCACCCGGTCCATCTTCTTTAACATCAAGGCGGTCTTGGGGTCGTGGCGGTCCGGCGCCCTAAGGTACGAGCCCAGGCGGTTCCGCAAGTTCACCGCCTTGCCCACGTAAAGCACCTTGCCGCCGCTGTCTCTAAAGAGGTAAACGCCGCTGTCCCCGGGTATATTCCCCAGGGCTGCAGCCAGGGCCGGATAAGGAGCGCTGGACTTTACTTTAGAGGCGGGCATCTTATCTTTAGAATAACAGGCGGCTTGCGCCTGTCAAGCGACGGAAACCTGCACAAAAGGCGCCAGCGAGGGAACTGATGACCCTGCCATTGCGGCCCCTAGGGCACACCGGCCATCAGGCCACCATCCTCGGCTTGGGTGGTGAAGGAGTGCTGCGCACCAATGACTTCGAGGAGCGGGCCCAGGCGGTCATCGCCGCGGCTCTGGAGGCGGGGATCAGGTACTTCGAATCCGCCCGGGCCTACTCGGGGAGCGAAGCCTATCTGGGACGGGGCCTGAAAGGCCAGCGGCAGCGAGTCTTTCTCACCAGCAAGTCCCACGGCCGCACCGCCAGGGAGGCCCTGGCGCATCTCACCGTCACCCTGAAAAACCTGGACACCGATTATCTGGACCTGTGGCAGGTGCACGATGTGCGCACCCTGGATGAAGTCGAGGCCCTGGGCGCGCCCGGAGGCGCCCTGGAAGCCTTCCTCCAGGCCAAAGAGAAGGGTTGGGCCAGGTTCATCGGGGTTACCGGCCACCACGACCCGGAGGTGCTCAAGCGGGCCCTCGACCTTTACCCCTTTGACACGGTGCTGCTGCCGGTCAACCCCGCGGAGCCGCAGCACTTAAGCTTTCTGCCCCTGGCCGCCGCGGCCCTGGACCGGGGCCTCGGGGTCATCGGCATGAAGGTCCTGTGCCGGGGACAACTGCCCCAGATGGCGGAGGACCCGGAGGCCCTGACCCGGGAACTGCTGGCCTATGCCTGGAGCCAGTCCGTTAGCCTGGTGGTCATCGGCGCCGAGACCCCGGAGCAGGTGCGCGGCCTCGCCGCCACGGCCCGGGACTTCGTCCCCATGACCCCGGAAGAGAGGCGCCGCCTGGAGGAGGCCACGGCCCCCTTTGCCAGACAACTGATGTATTATAAGCCTTGACCATCCTTTTTTGCCGCCAACCTGCTCCGCACGTACCAGTCTATCTGCCGGCAAATGCCTTTGATCACCTGGGCCTCCCGGGCCCGCAGGCCGTGGCGCTGGAAGAGCTGGCGCACGTTGAACATCCAGTGCTCCGGATTCTGGTGGGAAATGAAATTGATCTTCAGCAAGCTCTCCTGGAGCATGGCGTACATCGATTCCAGTTCCCGGGTGTCGGCCAGGCGAGGCTCGCTCCGGGGCCGCGGCTCCGCCGCCGCCACGAACAGTTCGTAGGCCAGGACCATCACCGCCTGGGCCAGGTTCAGGGAGGAGCAGTCCCCGGTGGGGATAGTTACCAGGGCATGGCACAGGGGGAGTTCCGCGTTGGTGAGCCCGAAATTCTCCGGCCCGAAAAGCAGGGCGATGTCGTTGCTTGCCGACAAGGCTATGAGCCTGGCGGCCATCTCCCTGGGGCTGAAAAAGGCGCGGCGCACCCCGCCCAGGCGGGCCGTGGCGCCCACCACATATTGAAAAGGCGCCAGGGCCCCGGCCAGGTCGTCATGAACCTCCATGCGGGTCAGCAGCTCCACCCCCGGGCCGGTGGCCATCATCGCCATGCGCTCGAAGTCAAGGTCCTGGGGCTGCACCGCGATGAGGCGCCTGAGACCCATGTTGCAGGCGGCCCGGGCCACGGCGCCAATGTTTTCCGGGAGCCGCGGCCGGTAGAGCACCACCGCCACCTTGGGGAGCCGCACCCGCTCTTCCTGGTCCGGTCGTTTCTCTGGTTTCATGGCCCTAATTTAACATATCCGACCCGGTTGCCAAGAGAGAGCCAGGGAGCTGCCAGGCCTGCCGGGTCTTGCCACAGTAGTGTCCGGCAAGGTTTTTGCTAATCTGCCCTTGTAATATCTTTGGTCCCAAATCTTCTTTGATTAACTTATGGAGTTCTCTTGCTTTCTCCCCTCTCCACCAATGGGGGAGAGGGTCAGGGTGAGGTGGTATGAATGGTCTTGTAGGGGCGCACCCATGTATGCGCCCCCTACGCAAGTGTGGGCAGTGTAGGGGCGGGTTTTAAACCCGCCCTTACAGGGCGGACACATGGGTCCGCCCCTACGAATACCCGTGCATAGCCACCCCTCACCCCATCCCTCTCCCCTCACAGGGGAGAGGGGGATTTGGCTCCTCCAGGTTGCCCCCTTCTTCTCTGGCTTAGGCTTGCGCTTTTTTTTTTTTACTTTTAATTCGCCAGTCCTTATGCCAATTCTCTGCCGGACACTACCGGCTCTTGCCAGGGTATTTGGTAGGGTTATAATTAATAGTAACGCAGGCGCAGTGAGCTAGCAGCGATCTGGAGGCGGCTATGTTCAGGAAATACTGGTTCATTTTAGCGCTCTGGGCGGTTCTGGCCGGGTGCGGTCCGGCCATTTCTACCTCTATGCAGCAGGAGGCAGGGTCCCAGGCAGTCTTTGCCGAGCTGGCGGCCCATCCGGACCAGTACCAGGGCAGGGTAGTGATTTTGGGCGGGGAAGTGGTTACGGTCCAGCCCCTGGGCCAGGGCAGCCTGCTCAGCGTAGATCAGCATCAACTCGACAGCCACCTCTTTCCCAGCGGCTCCGCCTCCGGAGGCACCTTCCTGGTGGAGAGCGCCGAGTGGCTGAACCCCGCAACCTACCAGCCCAGGAGCAAGGTGACGATAGCCGGGGTGGCGGCGGGCCGGAAAGACGGCCACTTGCTGCTGCAGGCCAAGCAGGTTTATTGGTGGGAGGGGCCCACCTGGGAAAAATGGAATCACCCCGTGCCCGCGTCGTGGTACGATCCCGGTATGGAGTACTTTTTTACCCCGCCTTATTTTGACCCCTGGCATGGTGGCGAGCGCTAGACCCTGGGAAGCGCTGCTTCGAATTTTCCCAATAAGGGTCATTTCCCATAACCTGGAGAACCTATGCACATCGACAGCTACGAATTCGGCGTCGTGATCATCGATGGCCAGACCTACCGGACCGATCTGCTCATCTGGCCGGGCCGCATCAAGCACGATTGGTGGCGGCAGGAAGCGCACCTGCTGCAATTGCCCGACGTGGCCGAGGCCCTGACGCCCGCCCCCCAGGTGTTGGTGGTGGGCATCGGCGCTCAGAGCCGGATGGAGCTGCACCCGGAGTTGGTATCTTACCTGAAGGAGCGGGGGATCGAACTGGTGGCCAGGCCAACCCCTGAGGCCTGCCAAAGCATCAATGAACTGGACGGCAAGCGCACCCTGGCCGCGGCCCTGCACCTCACCTGTTGAAGATCGCGGCTGGGTTTCTTTAAGATCAGCGGTGGCCGCGGTCTCTGCGGCCTGGGATGAAGATAAAAAGGGCGGGGTGACCCCGCCTTTAAAAATAATCCTGACCTCGCATTAAAGAAAGGGCGGCGGCTGGCCGCGGAAATATTCTTAGGCCCGCAGCATCTGGTCCTTCAATCCCTCCAGCATGGGCTCGAACTGATCCTGGAGACTGCCGTAGAACCGCCGCCATTCTTCCTGAAATTGAGGGACATGCTCCGACTCCATGCGCGCCTTCTGGCCGGTCTTGGCATCCATGGCCGGCCGCTGCATCTGGTTGACGCCTTGGGAGAACCTGGCCTTGAGCTGCTGCACCGCATTATTGCGGATCTGCAGGAACTGCTTCAGTATCTGGTCCAGTTCCCCCTTCAGGCGGGCCATCTCCCGTTTTTGCACCGCCACCAGCATCAGCCCGGCCAGGGCCCGATCCAGGCGCTCGTCCCCTTCCCCATTCTTAGGCAGGCCGATGTTGCGCAAAAAGACTTCCTTAATGGCGACTCGGGCCGTTTCCTGGGCCTGGGGCGGCAGGTCCCGGAGCTCCGCTTCCAGATCGCCTTCCCCCTTGAGGAACTTCACCGCCAGTTGGCGGCCCTGTTCCTGATATTCCGCCGCAGCCATCTCTTCCCGGGAGGCCTTGCCGTAACTCTCGGCCTTTTCCAGGGCCAATTCCAAGGCGCTCTTAATATCCGCCACTGCTGGCTCGCTTTCTCTCCCCACGGGGAGACTTAGCAGGTGTGTCACTTAATTTTTTCGGCGGAAGCGGCTTTTTCAGGCTTCGGGGCCGATTTGGCATCCTTGGACGCTTCCTTGGACTGGGCCGGTTCTCCGGAAGGGGCGGCCGCTTCTTTGGCTCCCTGGGTAGCATTGCCGGGGGCATCGCCGCTGCTGCGGCTGCCGCTATAATCCGTCGCATACCAACCGCTGCCCTTCAGATGGAAGGCGCAGGAACTGATAAGTTTACCCAGCGGACCGCCGCAGGCCGGGCAGGATTTGAGGGGCTCATCGGAAAACTTCTGCCATTTTTCCAGCACCTGCCCGCAGGCGGCGCATTGATACTCGTAAATCGGCATACTGCCAACCTCCTAACTTCATCTAGTTATAATAACTCATTACCGGAGTTAATTCGAGGAAATTCAAGGGCGCCAATATCTCTTGGGTCAGTTGGTGCACCCGGGCCTCTTCCTCGGCCTGTTCCTTGCCGCAAGCCTCGAAGAGCGCCAGGAACTGGCTGAAACGTACGACGTGCACCAGCTCGTGGGTAATGACATAGAGCAACAGGGGGAACAGGGAAATTTGCGGTCTCGCCTTCAAGGTCCTGAGGATATTGTGGTCCTGGAGACAGACCCGGTAAAAATCGAACCCTGCCGACTGCAGCGAGGAGTTTTGGGGGCAGCCCTCGTATTTGGCCACCAAGGCGTGGGCATGGGGGGATATCTCCTCCCGGCTCAAACCCTCCAGGGTGAGAATGTCGTAGCGGGCCCGGCGCCAGTGGGCCGGACTCAGCTTGAAAAAGTCAGAGGTCACCTCTTCGGCGATTACCGCCGCCTCATTCAGGAGCTCTTTGTGCTCCGGATGAAAATGGCCCTGACCCATATAACTAACTCCCTAACATGTTAATATAGCACCTTAAACTATCATTGTCAACTGCACGCGCTCTTCTTTTTACCTGTATTATGTCTTCTGTTTGAGGTATTCTGCAATTCTGGTCAGGAGTTCATGGTCCCTCGCGGCAGCAGGACCCTATTCATTGACTTGCAGAACGCCCCGGAGGCCAAGTGCCGGAATTCATGGGGAACGCTGCAAGACGGCGGGCATAGCCCGCCCTAGGGGCCATAGGAAGAGTCGGTTTTCTAGGGCGGCCTGTGGCCGCCGCTTATCGGCGCTAGGCCAAACTAGATGCGGCTCTACCCAGGAAATTTTGGATTTCCTGCAGGCTGACATATAACCTAAAACCGGAAACCGGAAACTGCCTTTATGAAGCTCCCCCGGCAACTGGAGTCCTTGGCGCGGATGCTGGCCTATATGCTGGGGCACCATCCCGACGAGTTCGGCCTGGTGCTCTCGGAAGACGGTTCGATCCCCCTTAAGGAACTCCAGCAGGCCCTGATCCGCGAACCGGGCTGGGGGTTCGTCCGGCGCCACCACCTGGACCAGGTGGTCGGCCTGTTGCAGCCCCCCGCCTTTGCGGTGGAGGGGGAGCGTATCCGCTCTCTACAGCCGGGGGCGCTGCCCCGGCGCCGCCCGGGGCTGCCACCCCCGCCTCTCCTTTACCTGGCCATCGCTCCCAAGGTGCACGAGCACGTCTGGGGGGAGGGACTCAAGGCGGCCGCCGGCCGGGAACTGCTGCTGGCCCGCACCCCCGCTGCCGCCCTGAAGCTGGGGAAGCGCCGCGCCCCCACGCCGGTTCTGGTCACTATCCAGGCCCAGGCCGCGGCCCAGGCCGGGCTAACCTTTAGCGGGTACGGGGAGGAGCTCTTCCTGGCCCCAGGCTTGCCCCGGGAATTTCTGCAACTGCCGACGCCCCCGGCGCCGGAGAAAAAGCCGCCGCTCCCCCAGGCCGCGCCGGCGCCGCCCACGCCGGGAACCTTTCGGTTCGGATTGCCGCCCGCCCCCGGCGAACCGGCCCGGCGCCCTGACCGCAAAGGGAAAAAAGGGGAGCCCACCTGGAAGGCGGGCGCCCGCGCCCTCAGAAAAGATCGGCGCCGCCAACCCTAAGCGCCGCGGCCGGCGCTTTTCTGAGGGCGACAGTGGCACAGGCTTTTATCCTTTGGAACCACAGGCCAGAGGCCTTTTTTGATAGAGGAGGGCCTTGCAAATGTCCGGCTAAACCGGATAGCACGTCTATCCCCCCTCCCCACGGCGGGAGGGGGTTAGGGGGAGGGGGGCATCAGTAGTTGCTAACGATTTGGATAGTGCCTTCCTATTCACCACCCCCACCCCGACCCTCCCCCCTCAAGGGGTAGGGAACAAGTCAATAGCGTTGATTTCGCCATTGAATATGACTTTTGCAAGAGGCTCAAAAGTTTTCGGTTTTCCGTTGGCGGTTTTCGGATAAAATAGACCCGAGCGGTCCTGGCGGCGAATGGGGCCACCGAGAAGGGAGCTTCCTTGTCACTATTAAAAATTATGGTGCTGGCCCTGATCCAGGGAGCCGCCGAACTGCTGCCGGTTTCCAGTTCAGCCCACGTCATCGTGGCCGAGAAACTGATGCGGCTCGATCCCACCTCCCCTGAGATGACCCTGCTGCTGGTGATGCTGCACACCGGCACGATGGTGGCGGTGATTCTCTATTTCTGGGGGGCCTGGAAGGAAAACTATTTCTCTTCCCGCCGGGTACTCCGGAATATTGCCTGGCGGCTGGTGGTGGCCACCGCCTTGACCCTCGTCGTCGGCCTGTTTCTCAAGTTCCTGATCGAAAAATTCGCCCTCAAAGGCACTCCCCATGCCCAGATCGAACTCATTTTCGGGAACCTCTACCTGATCGGCATCTCCCTGGCGGCGGTGGGTATTTTAATCATCTATGCAGGGATCCAGGCCGGGCGCCGGGACCGCCCCCAACAACCGGGCCTGCAAGGATCGTCCTTGATCGGCGTGATTCAGGGCGTCTGCCTGCCCTTCCGGGGCTTTTCCCGTTCCGGCGCCACCATTTCCCTGGGCCTGCTGCTGGGGATTGCCAAGGAGAGGGCGGAAGAGTTCAGCTTTGCCCTGGCCGTGGTTCTGACCCCCATAGCCATTGGCTGGGAGGTCCGGAGATTGTTGAAGGCCCAGACCACGCCCTTAACGCACACCTCGGTCCTCAGCCTCTTTCTTCCCAGTCTCCTGGGCATGGCGCTCAGTTGTCTCGCCGGGCTGCTGGCCCTGAAATGGCTGTCCCGCTGGCTGGAACAGGGCCGATGGCACTACTTCGGGATTTACTGTCTGGTTGCCGCAGCCGCTGTCCTGACTCTACATAAGCTGGGTTTTTAATTGTTTTAATCCGTGGCATTGCGTTTCAGATATTCGTTTATGAATACCCCCAGCAACAATTTGCCTCTAAAAAAATGTCGCCGCAAGCTTTAGCTTGCGAAAATTATTAAGAAATCGAACGCAGGCTAAAGCCTGCGGTTACATAATCTTCAAGATATTTTTTTAATGTCCTTGAAAAGGAGGATAATAAAATGGGACTATTTGATTTTATTAATAATCTCTTGAACAAATATGATAAAAAAGATATTTCAAAAGCAAATAAGTCGCCAATAATAGTAGAAATGGTTAATGATGAACCTGGCTCTCTTATTGCTAAATTATCTTTGGCACCGGGCGAAAGAGATAACTTAATAAAGCGGCTTTCAAAAGAACCTGGGGCATCGGATATAAAACAAATTACTTTGCCTATAAAAAGTAGGACATCGAAAGACGTCTGCTATGGAGTTACTTTTAGTAATAGAAATGGAAAAATAGATGTAAAATGCGATTGCCAAGCAGGAGAATTAACTAAATTATGTTGGCATAAACTAGCCTTAACCAGGGGCGATTCTTCCATGCTGGCTGATTTTTGCAATATGAATGAATTTCGGCGTCTTCAGGAATGGCTTAAAAATTCTCCCTTTAAAAAATTAATCTCGGACCATGATAAAGCAGAAAAGATTGCTTCCGAAGCACAAAAGGTATTAAAATTGCTTAAGGTCAACATTGAAGATGCTATGAGGAAAGGCATTTAAGCATTAATGTGGAGGTCAAAGGATAACCCATGTCAGATTCTAAGGCCGGATGTGGCAGCATTATTGGCTTTATTTTCCTGATCCTGGCCATCTATATCCTTTCGCAGCATTGGACCTCTCCGCCAAAATATGATTCCACTTCAAACCCGCCAGAACAACAGACCTTTATAAATAAGGGACCATCCGAAAAGGAGCTGGCCCTGGGGAAGGTGAAAATCACCGCCTTTCGCTGGCGCACCGGCGGCTTTGGCACGGTTATGCTGGCCGATTTCACCATCAAAAATAATAATGATTTCGACATCAAGGATATCGCCATTAAATGCACCGATTATGCTAAAAGCGGCACGATTATCGATTACAATGATCGCATTATCTATGATGTCATCAAGGCTGGGCAAACCAGGACCTTTCGAAATTTCAATATGGGCCTGGTCCATAACCAAGCGGAAAAATCGTTCGCCAAGATCACTGACTTAGTAATCCTGAAATAGCCTTCACGCTCCCACCAGCGAAGAATTTTCTTAAACATAACAGAATCATGAATTTAACGAAAACGCCGCGCTCCTCGCCACTCTTAGCAAAAGAACCAAAAGAAGAAAAAAAGACCGTCCTTATTGTTTTAGGGGCCCGCCTCAACCCCCAGGGCCGGCCCGGCCGGGTGGCCCGGCTGCGCCTGCTCCATGCCCTTAAGCTCTGGCGGCAACTCCACCCTGGTTGCCAACTGTTGATTACCGGCGGTCCCGGACCCGGCGGCGCCATTTCCGAAGCCCGCTCCATGGCCGGGTGGTCCCTGGAATGGGTGGCGGCCAACTGGGGGCCCGGACTCCTGGAAGAGTTGGCTCCCTGCCTGATCCTGGAAGAGACCAGCCGCAATACCGCGGCTTCGGCGGCCAACACCCTGCCCCTGGCCCTGGATCTGGAAGTGGAGGCGGTGGGCCTGGTGAGCGACCGCCTCCATATGCACCGGGCCCATTATCTCTTCCGCCGCTGTTATCAGCGGCAGGGCATCGCCATTCAGCCGCTGCCAGCCGCGGGGCTGCTTCAACATTACTGGCGGCAGCGCCGCTATCTCCGCCTGGCCAGGATGCTCCTCAGGGAGGGCGGCGCCTGGCTGAAGGTCGCGGGCGGTTTGGTCCCCGGACTGGGGCGTAGAAAACGCTAGTGAGAGATAGTATCAAGAGACGCCAACCGGCAGGTGGTTTTATTCTGATTGACTACCCCCGCCTTTTCGCCATAGACTGGTTCTCAGGGGATAATCCTCGATGACCACTCTAAACCTTAAACCTACCCACCAGGCCGTCCGCGCCTACTATGATGAGCTCCGGACTCTTTCTAACCTCGACTTCTATGCCGAAGGTTCTGTCTCACCCGCCTTTGCCGCCCTCTTGCGCCACTGCGCCAAGCAGGTCCGTCTCAGTCTGGTAGAGCAATATCCCCTCCAGAAAAACGGCCGCAACCTGAGGCTGGACGGCGCCCTGCTCGATAATTTCCGGCTGCCCCACGGCTATTGGGAGGCCAAGGACACCGCCGACGACCTGGAAAAGGAGATTCAGAAAAAATTCCAGGCCGGCTATCCCAAAAACAACATCCTCTTTCAGGCCCCCCACCGGGCCATTATTTACCAGGATGGCCGGGAATATTTCAACCAGGATATCACCCAACCCGAACAACTCGTTGAAGCCCTCAAGACCTTCTTCGCCTACCAGCCGCCCCATTTTGAGGAATGGCAAACTGCGGTCAATGAGTTCAAAGATAAACTGCCGGAGCACGCCGCCGCCCTCTTGGAACTGATCCGGCGGGAACATCTCACCAACCAGCGCTTTATCCAGGCATTTGACGCGTTCGCCCAGCTCTGCCGCCAGGCCCTCAACCCCAACCTGTCGGACGCCGCCGTGGAGGAGATGATCATCCAGCATATTCTCACCGAGCGCATTTTTCGCAAGATTTTCGACAACTCGGACTTCGTCGAGCGCAACATCATCGCCCACGAAATAGACAAAGTCATCCAGGCCCTCACCTCCCAGTCTTTCAGCCGGGAAGGGTTCCTGAAAAAGCTGGACCGCTTCTATCACGCCATCGAAGCCACTGCGGCCACCATCGAAGATTACATTCAAAAGCAAAGCTTCCTGAACACCATTTATGAACGCTTCTTCCAGGGCTTCTCCGTCAAGGTGGCTGACACCCACGGCATCGTCTACACCCCCCAGCCCATCGTCGATTTCATGGTGCGCTCCGTGGACCATTTGCTCCGCACCGAATTCGGGCGCTCCCTGGAGGCTGAGGGCGTCCATATCCTCGACCCCTTTGTGGGCACCGGCAACTTCATCATGCGGGTCATGCGGGAGATTCCCAAGACCCGCCTCGAACCGAAATACGCCGGTGAGCTGCACGCCAACGAAGTCATGCTTCTCCCTTATTACATCGCCTCCATGAACATCGAGCACTGTTTCTATGAACTTACCGGGAACTACCGCCCCTTTGAAGGCCTCTGCCTGGTGGACACCTTCGAACTGGCTGAAGCCAAAACCTACCGTTCCCTCTTTGTAGAAAAGAATTTGGAACGGGTCGAGCTACAAAGAAAGACCCCGATTTTCGTGATTATCGGCAATCCGCCTTATAATGCCGGTCAGTTGAATGAAAACGATAATAATAAAAATCGCAAGTATAAGGTCATGGACCGCCGCGTCAAGGAAACCTATGCCAAGGCTTCCCTGGCGACCCTGGTGCGAAAATACAATGACCCCTATATCAAGGCCATTCGTTACGCCACCGACAGAATCGGCGCGGAAGGCGTCGTTGCCTTTGTCACCAATAACAGTTTTGTTCATGACCCCAGCTTTGATGGCGTTAGGCAGTTTCTTGAAAATGATTTCGACCTAATTTATATCCTGGACCTGGGCGGTAACGTCCGCAAGAACCCCAAGCTTTCAGGAACCACCCACAACGTCTTCGGCATCCAACCGGGCGTAACCATCAACCTCCTTATCAAGAAAGGGAAGTCTTCCAAAAAAACGGCGACCATTTTTTATGCAGCTACCGATGAATGGTGGCGCAAAGAAGAAAAGTACCGGTACTTAGAACAGAAAGATTCCATCGGAGGAATCGCGTGGCAGGAAATTATCCCCGATGGCAAGAATACCTGGCTCACCGAAGGCTTGCAGGCAGAATTCGAAAACTTTATACCTCTGGGGACCAAGGCCGCTAAGCAAGCCAGACAAGCCCAGGCGCACACAATCTTTTTTACCTTTTCTTTGGGAGTTTCCACAAACCGGGACGCGGTTGTCTATGATTTTAGAAAAGACCCCCTTTTACAGCGCGTCCGACAATTTGCAAAAAATTACAATACGGAAGTTTTACGTTACATTCAAGCAGTCAATGAAGCGCGGCAGGAATCCAAGAATCCGGTCAATGTGGATAATTTTGTTCAATATGAGCCAATATTTTGGAGTAGGAATCTGAAGCGTCATTTGCAAAATGGCGATAACTTCGTTTTTGATGAAAAGAGTCTTGTCCAATCCATATACCGACCATTTGCTAAAAAATATTTATATCTTTCCGATATTATTGTAGATGAACCCGGTTCCAATAAAAGATATTTTCCTAATAAAAAATCACAATCTGATAATTTAGCTATTTGTGTAATTAAAAGTGGGGAAAAACCTTTTTCTTTGTTGATGTTAAATGGGATTTCAGACATAGTAATGTGTGGTGGTTTTGGATCACCTACTTTTTGTTTTCCATTTTATACTTACTCCGATAAAGATTTGGTCCGGAAAGAAAACCTCAACGACTGGGCCTTGGCGCAGTTCCGCGCCCATTACCACGATGATACCATCGCCAAGTGGGACATCTTCCACTATATCTACGCCTTGCTGCACCATCCCGCCTACCGAGAGAAATACGCGGCCAACTTGAAAAGGGAACTGCCCCGCATTCCCTTCGCCTCCGACTTCTGGGGCTTCGCCAGGGCCGGCGGGCGCCTCTCCGACCTCCATGTCAATTATGAGGCCCAATCCGAGTACCCTTTAACCCGCCTGGAAACCCCCGGTCTGCCCCTGGACTGGCGCGTGGAGAAAATGAAGCTCGCCAAAGATAGGCGCTTCCTGAAATATAATGAATTTCTCACCTTGGATGGCATCCCCTCGGAGGTCTACGAATACAAGTTAGGCAACCGCTCCGCCCTGGAATGGATCATCGATCAATACCGGGTCCACACCGACAAGCGCAGCGGCATCACCAACGACCCCAACCGGCTTGACGATCCTCAATACATTATCCGTCTCGTCGGCCAGGTGATTACCGTTAGCCTGGAAACCCTAAATATTCTCAAGAGTTTGCCCGACTTAGAGTGACCTTCCTCTCGGCAAGGCTCGCATGACCTGCCTCAAGGCAACAGTTACTGCCTACAGAGCCTCTGCCGCTTTGCCCGTTGGCTCGAACCGCGGGCGCCCAGGCAAATCTCCTCACCCCGCCTGGATACTCCCAGTCCGAAACAGCCGCTAAAAAATGCTTGACAGAGATACGGATTGAGTTTAATAAAGTCGGGAGCAAGAGAAAACCTTCACAAGTAATCACCCCACGGAATCGATCATGCTGGAGATCAAACGTCCTGTCAGCTCCCCTTTAAGCCCCGAGCAGGTATCCGCCATCCAGGAAGCCCTATCCCGGCACAAAGCCGTCAAAGGCGGCTTGCTGCCGGCGCTGCACGAAGTGCAGGGGTTGTGCGGCAACTGGCTGCCCATGGAGGCCCTGCAACTCGTTTCCCAGGGTATGGATATTCCCTATCCTTACCTCTACGGGGTCATGAGCTTCTACACCATGTTCTCGCCTACCCCCAGGGGCAAGTACCTGATTCGCATGTGTGAATCACCCCCCTGCCATATCTGGGGGGCGGACGACCTCCTGGAAGGGCTCCAGACCGAGTTGGGGATCAAGGTGGGGGAAACGACCGGGGACGGTCTCTTCACCCTGGAAGCCACCGCCTGCCTGGGGGTCTGCGAGGTCTCGCCGGCCATGCAGATCAACGAGGTGGTCTTCGGCCGCCTCACCCCGGAGCGCCTGAAAGGCATCATTGCCGACTACCGGGCCGGCAAGACGGTGGACTACAGGACACTCCCCCGCACCACCAACCCCTTGAGCGATTATCCGGTCAGCGGCGATGAGCTGGTGCTCCTGGCCAACGTGGACCGGATCGACCCCTTCAGCCTGGACGCCTACCAGGAACAGGGCGGCTACGCAGCCCTGAAAAAGGCCCTGGCCATGAGCCAGGAGGAGGTGGTCAACACCGTCAAAGACTCGGGGCTGCGGGGCCGGGGCGGCGCCGGCTTCCCCACCGGCCTCAAGTGGTCCTTCACCCTGCCCAATCCCAATTCTCCCAAGTACATCGTCTGCAACGCCGATGAAGGGGAGCCGGGGACCATCAAGGACCGCTATATCATGGAGGGCGATCCCCACCGGGTCCTGGAGGGCATGGCCATCGCCGGCTATGCGGTGGGAGCCAGCGGCGGTTATATCTACGTGCGCGGCGAATATTACCTCAGCATGTTCCGCCTCAATAAGGCCATTGCCGACGCCACCGCCAGCAATCTCCTGGGTGACAACATTCTGGGCAGCGGCTTCTCCTTCCACATCCAGGTGCAGACCGGCGGCGGCTCCTACGTGTGCGGCGAAGAGACCGCGCTCATCGAATCGATTGAAGGCAAACGGGGTAATCCCCGGGTGAAACCGCCCTTTCCAGGCGTCGTCGGCGTCTGGAACAAGCCCACCATCGTCAACAACGTCGAGTCCCTGGCCTCCGTGCCGGCCATCGTCAGGAACGGCTCCGAATGGTACAAGGCCAAAGGCACCGAAGACGCCAGGGGCACCAAGATCTTTCAGGTGGTGGGCCACGTCAATAAACCCGGCATCGTGGAGGCCAACCTGGGGATGACGGTGCGCCAGTTGATCGACAAGTATGGCGGCGGGGTGCGGGAGGGTCACAAATACAAGGCTTGCCAGACCGGCGGCTCCTCTTTCGGGTTCTTCCTGGACGAGCAACTCGACACCCCCATGGAATACAAGGCCATGGCGATGGCCGAAGGGGCCCTGGGCTCCGGCACCATGTTGGTCATGGACGACACCACCTGCGTCGTGGACGTGGTGAGGTCGATCCTCTATTTCTTCCAGCACGAGTCTTGCGGCTTCTGCCTGCCTTGCCGCCGCGGCACCCGGGCGCTTTACGAATTGATCTCCAAGGTGGCCGCTGGCCGGGGCAGCCGGGCCGACCTGGACCGGATGATCAGCCTCAGCCAGATCATGGTCGATTCCTCCAACTGCGCCCTGGGCATGAGCCCGTACTTCTTTATCAAGACCACCATCGAGCGCTTCGCCGACGAGTACCAGGCCCACCTGGACGGCAAATGCCCCCTGGGGGTCTGCAAGGCGAAAGAACACGCACATTAGTGGGGGCGGGGTTTAACCGCCCCTGCACCAAAAGGCGAGACGTATGCTGCTCAACTATCTGCCGGTATTGATTTACATCCTCATTTGCATCGGTCTGATCGCGGTGATCGTGCTCTTGTCCGAACTGCTGGGGAAAAAGAAGCACTTCGCCTCCAAGGACCTGCCCTATGAATGCGGCATGGATCCCATCGGTGACGCCCGCGGCCGTTACACGGTGCGCTTCTACGTCATCGCCATGTTCTTCATCGTCTTCGACATCGAGGGCATCTTTCTCTACCCCTGGGCAGTAATCTTCAAGCCCCTGGGGTGGTTCGGCTTCTGGGAGATGCTGGTCTTCATCGGCATCCTGGTGGTGGGCCTGGTGTACGTGTGGGGCAAGGGCGCCCTGGAATGGGAATGATAAAAGAAGGTTTTCGGTTTCCGGTTTTCGGTAATTGAAGAGGGCAGCCAGCCTGCGTCCAACCCAAAGACGAAATACGGTTTTTTGGAGCCTTACATGGGTATCGAAGAGCACCTCGGTTATAACGTCCTGACCACCACCCTGGAGAAACTGGTGGACTGGGGCCGCAAGAGCAGCCTGTGGCCCGCCACCTTCGGGCTGGCCTGCTGCGCCATCGAGATGATCTGCACCGCGGCCAACCGCTACGACATCGCCCGCTTCGGCATGGAGGCCTTCAGGGCCAGTCCCCGCCAGGCCGACCTGATCATCATCGCCGGCACGGTGTGCAAGAAGATGATGCCGGCCATCCAGCGGGTCTATGACCAGATGAGCGAACCCAAGTGGGTGATCGCCATGGGGGCCTGCGCCACCTCCGGCGGTATCTTCGACTCCTACGCGGTGGTCCAGGGCATCGATCAATACCTGCCGGTGGACGTTTATGTGCCCGGTTGCCCGCCGCGGCCCGAAGGTCTCCTGTACGGCATTCTGAAACTCCATGAAAAGATCATCAAGGATCCCTTCCTGACCGCCCAGTACCAGGAACGCCTGCAAGCCCGGCGCCAGGAGGCCGCATGAGCGCCGCCGTCAATCTGGTCCAGGAGCGGTTCCCCGATGAACTGCAAGAGGTGGTGGAGTTCCGGGGAGATACCACCCTCGTGGTCAGGCCGGAACGCCTGGTGGAGATCTGCCTGGCCCTGCGGGATGACCCGGAGACCTCCTTCCGGTATCTCTCCATGATCGCCGGCATGGACTACCTGCCCCAAAGCCCCCGCTTCGGGCTGGTCTATAACCTTTATTCGCACCAGTTTCACAACCGCATCACTCTCAAGACCCTGCTGGCCGATGACGCCGCCCCGGTGGCGAACTCGGTGACAAGTGTGTGGTCCACGGCCAACTGGCACGAGCGGGAAGTTTACGACATGATGGGGATTCGCTTCCAGGGCCATCCGGATCTGCGGCGCCTCCTCATGCCCTCCGACTGGGTGGGACATCCGCAGCGCAAGGATTACCCCCTGCGGGGGCAATAAATCGCGCGGGGGTTTTTCGTTTTCACTCAGGACCACTATCAGGACCGCTATCTTGAGAAGGAAGGGAGGGTAAAAATATGAAATGGAAAGCCAATTTAATTGTAACATTGGTTTTAAGCGTTACCCTGTTCACGGTGTTTGCAATAGCGAGAGACACATATGCCGCTTCAGGAGAATTACGAGGCACCTGGAACATAACCAGGAACCATAATAGCCAGGGTAATACATTGTATGGGAGGCTAAAGATTGATGAACGGCTTAACTCATCACATTATATAGGTACGTTTTACAGAAATTCAAGTAATACTAATTGCGGTGCTATTGAAAAGGCAGATATTGTAGTTAATGGCAATTCCCTTACCATCGTATGTACAGTAACATCTACTACATGTAGTGCCTGGTACCCTGAAACATACCATCTAACTCTTAATAATGATGTTATGGAAGGTAGTTATACTGATACGAATGGAACCACCGGCAATATAATCTTAAAAAAAGGGCTTTAAAGAGTCAGAGTGTGGCTTTTCCTTTGCGGACCGCGCCCCACGAATTTCGAAAAATGAGAAACTGGCTATGAAACAAGCTCAAACCATGCCGCGCACCGAAACCATGCAGCTCAACGTGGGGCCCTCGCACCCCAGCACCCACGGGGTGCTGCGGGTCCTGGTGGAACTGGACGGCGAGCTCATCATCAAGGCCGACCCGGATATCGGCTACCTGCATCGGGGCATAGAGAAGATGTGCGAGTACCGCACCTATCACAAGTGCATGCCCCTGATGAATCGGCTCGACTATCTGGCCGGGGAGGTCAACAATTTCGGTTTTTGCCTGGCGGTGGAAAAGCTCCTGGGGGTGGCAATCCCCAAGCGGGCCCAGTATATCAGGGTGATGCTGGCGGAGCTGACCCGCATCGCCTCCCACCTCTTTTGGCTGGGGACCCACGGCCACGACCTGGGGGCCATGACCCCCCTGTTCTACGCCTTCCGGGAGCGGGAACAGATCATGGACCTGTGCGAGATGGTCTCCGGGGCCCGGATGTTCCCGCTCTATTGCCGTATCGGCGGCCTGGCCGCGGATCTGCCCGAGGGGTTCCTGCCGCTGGCCGCCAACTTCGCCCAGGCCTTCCCGGATCGCTGGCGGGATTACGATAACCTCCTCACCCAAAACCAGATCTGGAAAGAACGCACCATCGGGGTAGGGGTCATGTCCAGAGACGAGGTTCTGGATTGGGGCTGGTCTGGCCCCATGGCCCGGGGCTCCGGGGTCGATTGGGACCTGCGCCGGGATAATCCGTACTCCAGCTACGAGGAATTCGAATTCGAAGTGCCCCTGGGGAAAAACGGTGACACCTACGACCGCTACCTGGTGCGGATGCGGGAGATGCTACAGAGCGCCCGCATCGTCCGGCAGGCGGTGGCCAAGATCGAGGCGACCGAGCCCGGGGACATCAAGTGCGCCGACCCGAGGGTGAGCCTGCCACCCAAAGAGCGGGTCTATAACGAGATCGAGGCCCTGATCCACCACTTCCTCATTATCCAGGACGGCATCCGGCCGCCGGTGGGGGAAGTCTACCAGTGCATCGAAGCCCCCAAGGGGGAGATGGGCTTTTACATCGTCAGCGACGGCAGCCCCAAGCCCTTCCGGGTCAAGGTCCGGGGGCCCAGCTTCATCAACCTGTCGGCCTGCGACAAGCTGGCTCGAGGAAGGCTGCTGGCGGACCTGATCGCTTTGATCGGCACCATGGACATCGTCCTGGCCGACGTGGACCGGTAGGGCGAGCCCCAGCTCGCGGCCTGCGCCGGGTGGGCCGGGCCCGCCCCCAGGCGCAGGCGGGATTCGGTCCAAAGGAAAATATGGCGTATCGCCAAGGCAAGATCGTCCTGAGTATGGCGCTGGCCCTCCTGCTGGCGGGGAGCGGTCCGGTTTTCGGCCAGGCCACCAGGACCTTTACCGGCAAGATCATTGAGATCGCCCGGGGGACCGAGCTTGACGTCGACCGACATGGCAATTTCTATATTTTGCATTTGGAGGAGTACCCCGAAACCAGCTTTCGCCTATCTCCCGAAGACGCGGTGAGATTCGGGGTGGTCGACCCCACGGGGATCACGGGCCTGCTGACTCCCCAAAAGAGCAAGGGCCTGGGCTGGAGGGTCAGGTTGACTTGCGAGGGTAAAGCTACCGGGGGTCCCAATTCCCCTACCTACCGGGTGCTCGACGTGGAGCGGCTGGAGAATTGAGGGGCCGAAGGTATTCAGGCTGGCCCTGTTTCTCTCTAAGGATTGTAAAGTAAAGTTGCCGGAGGCATCCGGCGCAGACAACAGGAACTGGCGGAGCACCGGGTCAAATCATTGGCAAGATGGCCCGATAATTAAAGAACTGGCGGCCTTGCCCGCCAGACCCGCTCGGGCTGAGGGCTGCCGGCTGGCAGTCCGCGGCCCCCACGCAGGTTTACACAGGATCGACTTATGGTGAATCTGACCATCGACGGCCGGGCGCTTCAGGCCAAAAAGGGCTCCACCATCCTGGAAGCGGCCCGGGAGCACGGGATCTTCATCCCCACCCTTTGTTACCATCAGGCCCTGCATCCCATCGGCTCCTGCCGCATCTGCGTGGTGGAGGTTAAACCAGGTCCGCCCCGGCCTCTGCCGGCTTGCGCCACCTATGTCAACGAAGGCATGGAAGTCACCACCACCTCCCCCAAGCTGGAGGCCATCAGGAATGAGCTGCTGCAACTGGTCCTGATCAACCACGCCCTGGAGTGCCCCATCTGCGACAAGGGCGGCGAGTGCGAGCTCCAGAATCTGACCCACGCCCTGGCCATCGAGAAAGTGGACCTGGAGGCGGTGCAACTCCCTCCCCGCTTCGACTACGAGTCCAATTTCGTGGAGCGCCACCAGGACCGCTGCGTGACCTGCGGCCGCTGCGTGCGCATCTGCCAGGAGCGGGTGGGGGCCTGGTCCTGGAACTTCGTGCAGCGGGGCTACTTTACCCAGCTTTCCAGCGGCGAGCTGCCCCTGGACTGCGAATTCTGCGGCTCCTGCATCGACATCTGTCCGGTGGGGGCCTTGATCAACAAGCAGTGGAAGTACCGGGCCCGGGCCTGGGAGGTGGACAAGACCGAGGTGGCCTGCCCCTTCTGCGGCGGCGGCTGCTATTATCAGGTCCACACCAAAGACCAGCGCATCCTGAGGGTGCGCAACGAAGAGAGTGTGCTCCTTTGCGGCCGGGGGCGCTTCGGCTGGCCGGTGGTGGAATCCCCGGACCGGGTTAAGACCCCGTTAATCAGGGAAAACGGCAGCTTCAGGCCCGCCTCCTGGGATGAGGCCCTGGACCTGGTGGCCGCCAAATTCAAGGAAGCGGTGGAGGCCGGCGGCCCTAAGGCCATCTATGGGGTGGGGTCGCCCCGGGCCACCAACGAGGCCAACTACCTCTTCCAGAAATTCTTTCGGGCCGGCCTGGGCACCAACTGCCTGGACTCGACGGCCCGGCTCACCTACGTGCGGGCCCTGAAGGGCATCGCTGCGGTCTTTGGCCTGCCCACGGTTGCCGGGGTGGAGATCGCCCCGGGCCGGCGGGGGCCCTACCGGTCGCCCTTCAGCCTCACCCCCGAGGCCCGGGTGAGCGGCTTTCCTGCAGTGCTGGGCAAGTTGGCGGAGCTGCCCAAGGCCGACCTGGTCCTGGTGCTGGGCGCCGACCTCACCCCGGAGCTGCCGCCCCTGGGCTGGAAGGTCCACGAAGCCAAGGAGAAGGACGGCTTCCAACTGCTGGTGGCCAATAACCGCCGGACCAAGTTCGATCGCTACGCCACCCTGTCTCTGCGCTACAAGCCGGGAAGCGAACGGCTGCTCATCGCCGGGCTGATCAAGGCCTTGCTCACTGCCAACCCCGACCTGACCCCGGCCGTGGAGGCCACCGGCCTGGATGAGCTCAAAGAGAGCCTCAAAAAGCTCACTCTGAAAGACGTGGCCGCCAAGACGGGCGTGGAGGAAGGCCTCATTAAGGAGGCGGCGGCCAAGCTGGCCCGGGCCCAGGCCCCGGCCATCATCTTTGGCTCCGAACTCAGCGGCCAGGATAAGGGCCTGCAAAACGCCGTGGCCCTGGCCGATCTCTTTCTGCTGGTTGGCAAACCCGGCGTTCCCGGCAGCGCCCTCTATCCGGTGGCAGAGAAAAATAACACCCGGGGAGTATGCGAGGTCGGGGTCCTGCCGGACCACCTGCCCGGCTTTCTCCCCCTAAATGCCGACACCGCCGGAATTTTCTGGGGCCAGAACCCGCCGCTTAGCGAACCCGGCCCTACCCTGGAAGAACTTCTGGACCTCCTGGAGAAGGGAGAGGGGGGAGTGGCGCCCCAAGCCCTCTATCTTCTGGGAGGCGACCTGCTGCGGACCCTGCCGCATCGGAGCCGGGTCGCCAACCTCTTGAAAAAGATCCCCTTTATCGTGGTGCAGGATGCCTTCCTCACCGATACCGCCCAACTGGCCCAGGTGGTGTTGCCCGTGGCCATCCATGCCGAACAGGAAGGCACTTTCATCAGCAGCACCGGGCAACTGGGGCTGCTGTCCCAGGCCCTGCCCGCCAACGGGGTGCGGCCCGACTGGCAGATCATCAGCCAGCTTGGAGTCAAGATGGGCTTTGCCATGAAATACGGCAGCCCCAAGGAGATCTTCCGGGAACTGGCTCAAAAGATGCCCCTCTGGGCCGGCCTGGCCCCCAGGCTCAGCACCCCCTGCCCGGATCTGAAGATGGACCTGAAGGGCAAGTTCGTGCCCTTCGAGACGGACATCAGCCTGCCGGGGCGCCGCCCCTTCACCCTGGTGGTGGGAAAATCCCTGCAGCACTCCGGCTCCTATACCACGCATCACCCCTGCGGCACCCTGTTGGTAACTCCCGGGGCCCGGCTGAAGATCAACCCCGAAGACGCCGCCGGCCTGGGTCTGGCGGAGGGCGAGGCCGCCAAAGTGATTTCCTCCCAGGGTGAGGTAAAGGTGCCTGTCACCCTGGCCCGGGACCTGCCCGCTGGCCTGGTTTTGCTGCCGGACCATTTTGCCGAGCCGGCGGCCCATGATTTGACTCTGAACTCCAACCTGGTGCGTGTGACCATCCAAAAGGGTTGAGAAGATGAATCTGCCCCTGTTGATAGTACTAAGTATCGTCAAAATCGGCGTGGTGATGTTGGTCCTGCTCACCGCGGTGGCCTACGCAGTTCTGATGGAGCGCAAGGTCCTGGGCTTCATCCAACTGCGCTACGGCCCCAACCGGGTGGGCCCCTGGGGACTGCTGCAGCCGGTGGCGGACCTGATCAAGCTGCTGTTCAAGGAGGAGTTCACCCCTCCCGGGGCCAACCGGATTCTGTTCATCATGGCCCCCATCCTCAGCGCCGTCACCGCCTTCCTGCCCTTTGCCGCCATCCCCTTCGCCAATACCATTTTACCCCCTGAGATCTCGCTGTTCGGGCACAAAGTGAGCCTCACCGCGGCAGCCCTGAACCAGGGGGTGATCGCCGACGTCAACGTGGGGCTGCTCTACATCTTTGCCGTCTCTTCCCTGGCGGTATATGGCGCGGTGTTGGGCGGCTGGTCCTCCAACAATAAATACTCCCTGCTGGGCGCCCTGCGCCTCTGCGCCCAGATGGTCAGCTATGAAATAGCCCTGGGGCTCTCGGTCATCGGCGTGCTGATGCTGTCCGGCAGCCTGAGCATGGTAAAGATCGTCGAAGCTCAAAGCTCCATGCCCTTCATCGTTTACCAGCCCCTGGGATTTTTTCTCTTCCTGACTGCGGCCTTTGCCGAATGCGCGCGCACGCCCTTTGACCTGATTGAGTGCGAAAACGAGCTGGTGGCCGGGTTCCAGACGGAATACAGCTCCATGAAGTGGGCCCTGTTCATGATGGGGGAATACACCCACATCATCGTGGCCTCGGCCCTGACGGTGACCCTGTTCCTGGGCGGTTGGCACGGGCCGCTGTTGCCTCCGGTGATCTGGTTTATGTTAAAGACCTTTGTGGTAATCTTCTTCTTCATGTGGGTGCGGGGCACCTTCCCCCGCTTCCGTTTTGACCAGCTCATGCGCTTAGGCTGGAAAGTGCTCGTGCCCCTCGGTTTGGCGAACATCGTCTGCACCGGGGCGATAATCTTATTTCTCAAGGGTTAACCCATGATTATGCCATTGCTCAAGGGATTGGCCACCACCCTGCGGATGGTGTTTACCAAACCCATCACCCAACAGTATCCCGAAGAGAAGCGGCCGATGTACCCCCGCTGGCGGGGGCAGCCGCAACTGACCGTCGATCCCGACGGTCATCGCCGCTGCGTAGCCTGCACCCTCTGCATGGTGGTCTGCCCCTCCAATGCCATCCGGGGCATTGTCGCCGCCGAAGGCAGCGAGCACGAAAAGTACCCGGTGCAGTTCACCATTGACCTGCAGCGCTGCATTTTTTGCGGCCTCTGCCAGGAGGCCTGTCCCAAGGGGGCCATCAAACTGAACAACGCCTATGAGCTGGCCCAATACGATAAGAACGCCCTGATTCTCAATATTGAGACGGCAACTCAGCCAGAATCCAACTTGCGTCTTAAGGATTGGCTCTAAAGGAGGCCTGGGGATGCAGATTCTGTTTTTCATCCTGGCCGCATTGGCCCTGATCTCCGGCGGCCTGGTGGTTTTTCAGCGCCACCCCTTGAGAAGCGCCCTCTGGCTCATCGTCAACTTCTTTGCGATAGCCGGTGTCTACCTGCTGGCCCATGCCGAGTTCATCGCCGCCATCCAGGTGATCGTTTACGCCGGGGCCATCATGGTGCTGTTCCTGTTCGTCATCATGCTTCTGAACCTGCGGCAGCCCGAGGAGGCCCCGGTAATTCCCCATATCGGCCAGAAGCTGCTGGCCGCGGTCCTGGCCGGCTTTACCGCCCTGATCATGATTTACGCCTACCGCCACGCCAGTCTGCCGGGGGGGCCGGAAGTCATCCCTGGCCTGGGGAACACCGAATCGATTGCCCGCAGCCTGTTTACCAATTACCTGCTGCCCTTCGAGGTCACCTCGGTCCTGCTCCTGGTGGCCATTGTCGGCGCGGTGGTCCTGGCTAAGAGTAAGTTGAAGTGAGAATCAGGGGAGAATGGACATGGCAGTGCCCTTGCATTATTACCTGGCCCTGAGCGTGGCCCTGTTCGCCCTGGGAGTGATCGGGGTGATTATTCGGCGCAACGCCATCGTCGTCTTCATGAGCATCGAGATGATGCTCAACGCCGTCAACGTGACCTTCATCGGGTTTGCCGACTATTTTAAGGCGGTGGACGGACAGATGTTTGTGTTTTTCGTCTTGACCGTGGCCGCCGCGGAAGTGGCGGTAGGCCTGGCCCTGATTGTCGCCATCTACCGCAACCGGGGCTCCATTTATGTCGACGACCTGAATATCCTCAGGTGGTGAGGCGACCCTCATGATGGATTATGTCTGGCTGATACCTCTGTTCCCCCTCATCGGCTTTTTGATCAACGGCCTTCTGGGCAAGAGATTGTCCAAGAATGTGGTGGGAACTATCGGCTCACTGGCCGTGGGCCTGAGCTTCCTGCTCACCGTGGCCATCTTCCTGGAATTTCTGCGACTGCCGGAAGGGTCCCGGGCGGTGGAAAAGACGATGTTCACCTGGATCTCCTCCGGCAGTTTCCAGGCCCAGGCGGCCTTCCTCATCGACCCCCTGTCCCTGGTGATGCTCCTGGTGGTCTCCGGGGTGAGCACCCTGATCCACATCTACTCCATGGGTTACATGCACGATGACCCGGGGTTTTACCGCTACTTCTCCTATCTCAACCTTTTCGTTTTTAACATGCTCCTCCTGGTGAGCGCCAATAACTTCCTGTTGATGTTCGTGGGTTGGGAAGGAGTGGGACTCTGCTCGTATCTCTTGATCGGCTTTTGGTATGAGCGCCGCTCGGCCAGCGACGCGGGCAAAAAGGCCTTCGTGGTCAACCGGATCGGCGATTTCGGCTTCCTGCTGGGCATCTTCATCATCTTCTGGAGCTTCGGCACCCTCAATTTCCGAGAGGTCTTCGCGGCGGCCGCCCCCCATTTCGCGGTGGGCTCCGTGGTGATCACTGCCGCTACCCTTTGCCTGTTCTTGGGGGCCACCGGCAAGTCGGCCCAGATTCCTCTCTACGTCTGGCTGCCCGACGCCATGGAAGGCCCCACCCCGGTCTCCGCCCTGATCCACGCGGCCACCATGGTCACCGCAGGGGTCTATATGTTGGCCCGTTGCAGCGCCCTGTTCGTGCTGGCCCCGATCTCCATGACGGTGGTGGCGGTGGTGGGCCTGCTCACCGCTTTTTTTGCGGCCACCATGGGCATGGCGCAAACCGATATCAAACGCGTCCTGGCCTACTCCACCGTGAGCCAGTTGGGATATATGGTAATGGCCTGCGGCGTGGGGGCCTTTGTCTCCGGTATCTTCCACCTGATGACTCACGCCTTTTTCAAGGCCCTCCTCTTCCTGGGCTCCGGCTCGGTAATCCACGGCATGCACGGCCAACAGGATATGCGCCACATGGGCGGCCTCAGGAAGTACATGCCCATCACCTATTGGACCTTCGTGGTGGCCACCCTGGCCATCTCCGGCATCTTCCCCTTCGCCGGCTTTTTCAGCAAGGATGAAATTCTCTTTAATACCCTGGTGGACGGCCACGTCCTCTATTGGGGCGTCGCCACCGTGGCGGCCTTAATCACCGCCTTCTACATGTTCCGGGCGGTCTTCATGACCTTCCACGGCAAGGAAAGGTTCGACCACCATAAGGTTCACCCGCATGAGGCCCCCTGGACTATGGCGGCGCCTCTGATAATCCTGGCGGTCCTGTCCGCGGTAGGCGGTTTTGTGGGTTTCCCCATCATCGAAGGGGCCCATAAGTTCAAAGATTTCCTGGCCCCGTCCATCGCCGTCCTGCACCCCGAGGGGCACCACCCCATGTCCTTCGAAATCTTCATGATGGCCTTCAGCATGGCCGTCGCCGGCGTGGGCATCTTCATCGCTTATAAGTGCTATATCAAAAACCCGGGATTGCCGGATCGGGTGGTGGCGAAATTTCCGGTAGTCTACGAATACATCTATCACAAATATTTTGTGGATGAGTTTTATGACGCCGCGGTGGTGGAGCCGGTCAAGGAAGGCTCCGACTTCCTGTGGCATGGAGTGGATGAAACGGTGGTGGATGGCGCCGTGAACGGCAGCGCCAGCACCGTCGTCTGGCTCAGCGCCCACCTCCGCAAGCTGGAAACCGGTTTCGTACAAAGCTATGCCCTGGCCATCCTCGTGGGGGTGGTGCTCATCACGGGCTATCTCATCGGACGTTAACCTGAGGGTGGCTCAATGCATCTACCAATCCTCTCCATCCTGATCTTCCTCCCCCTCCTGGGGGTGGGGCTGCTGCTGTTGTTGGACCGCAAGAACCACCAGGTCCTCAAAGGCGCCGCCTTCGGGATATCCCTGTTGGAGTTGGCCTTCTCCCTGCCCCTGTGGTTCCGCTTCGACAACGGCACCGCCGCCATGCAGTTCGTGGAGCGCCACTCTTGGATTCCCAGTTACGGCGTCAGCTATCATCTCGGGGTGGATGGCTTCTCGCTGCTGCTCATCCTGCTCACCACCTTTCTGACCCCGCTCTGTGTTCTGGCCACCTGGACCGACATCCAGACCCATGTCAAAGAGTTCATGATTTGCCTGCTGGCCCTGATGAGCGGCATGATCGGGGTGTTCGCCTCCCTGGACCTTTTCCTCTTCTACGTCTTCTGGGAAGTGATGCTGATCCCCATGTACCTGCTCATCGGTGTCTGGGGCAACCCGGCCCGGCGGGTCTATGCGGCCATCAAGTTCTTCCTGTTCACCATGTTCGGTTCGGTACTGATGCTGGTGGCCATTTTGGTCCTTTACTTTTACTGCGGCAAGACCACCGGCGTCTACAGCTTCGATCTGCTGAGGATGTACGGCCTGCCCATTCCTTTTCACCTGCAGTATTGGATGTTCCTGGCCTTTGGCCTGGCCTTCGCCATCAAGGTGCCCATGTTCCCCTTCCACACCTGGTTGCCCGACGCCCACACCGAAGCGCCCACGGTGGGTTCCGTCATCCTGGCCGCGGTGCTCCTGAAGATGGGGACTTACGGTTTCCTGCGTTTCAATATGCCGTTGTTCCCCCAGGCGGCTCATTACTTTGTCCCCCTCTTTTCCATCCTGGCCATCATCGGCATCATTTACGGCGCCCTGGTGTCCATGATGCAAAAGGACCTGAAGCGCCTCATCGCCTTCTCCTCCGTGAGCCACCTGGGCTTTGTCATGCTGGGGCTGTTCACCTTCACCATCACGGGGTTGCAGGGCGGCCTCATCCAGATGATTAACCACGGCATTTCCACCGGCGCCCTGTTCCTGCTCGTGGGCATGATCTACGAACGGCGCCACACCCGGATGATTGCCGAGTTCGGCGGTCTGGCCACCCCCATGCCCATTTTCGCCACCATCTTCATGATCGTCACCCTTTCCTCCATTGCCGTGCCCGGCACCAACGGCTTCGTTGGCGAATTTCTCATCCTTTTGGGCACCTTTAAGAGCAATATCCTCTATGGCGTCCTGGCCGCCACCGGCGTCATCTTTTCCGCTTGTTACATGCTCTGGATGTTCCAGCGGGTGGTCTGGGGGGAAGTGACCAACGTGAAGAACCGGGAGCTCACCGACCTCTCCTTGAGGGAGATCGCCATCTTCGTGCCAGTGCTCCTGTTCATCCTCTGGATCGGGGTCTATCCTAACACCTTCCTGAATAAGACCAAGGCCACCAGCGACAATTTTGTGGCCATGATGGAAAAGGCCCAGGCCCGCCAGGTCGCTCAATCCCAGGTCCCTAAGGGGGAGGCGCTATGACCCTCACCATCCCCGGTTTCCATCTGTACAGCATCGGGCCGGAGCTCATTCTGACCATCACCGCCATCGTCATCCTGCTGCTGGACGCCCTCTCCCCCAGCGGGCGCAAGGCCCACTTTCCCCAGCTCAGCCTCCTGGGCCTGGCCGCCGCGGCCGTGATGACCGTTTTCATGTGGGGCATCCGGGGCACCGACTTCGCCCGCATGATTTACGTCGACAACTTTAGCCTCTTCTTCTATCTGATCTTCATCCTGGGGACCGCCCTGACGGTAATGATCAGCAGGCAATACCTGGAGGACTATGGCAAAAACCTGGGCGAATACTATGCCCTGCTGCTCTTTGCCACGGTGGGTATGATGCTCATGGCCGCCAGCGCCCATCTCATCATGCTCTTTTTGGGCCTGGAGGTGATGTCCATCGCGGTGTACGTCCTGGCGGGCCTGTTCCGGGAGGATCCCCGCTCCAACGAAGCCTCCCTGAAATACCTGATCCTGGGCTCCTTCTCCAGCGCCTTTCTGCTCTTCGGCATGGCCTTCCTTTACGGCGCCGCCGGGGGCACCCTGTATCTGGACGATCTACCCAAGGCCCTGATGGGCCACACCTTCATGCAGCCCCTGACCCTGCTGGCCATGGCCCTGTTGCTGGTGGGCTTCGGCTTCAAGGTGGCCTCGGCGCCCTTCCACATGTGGACCCCGGACGTCTACGAAGGGGCCCCCACCTCGGTCACCGCCTTTATGGCGGTGGGGGTAAAGGCCGCGGCCTTCGCCGCCTTCGCCCGGGTCTTCTTCCTGGTCTTCCTGGCAATGAAGCCGGACTGGACCATGCTCCTCTGGATCATGGCGGTGGCCACCATGACGGTGGGCAACGTCACCGCCCTCGTCCAGACTAACATCAAGCGCATGCTGGCTTATTCTTCCATCGCCCACGCCGGCTACCTGCTGGTGGCCCTGGTGGCCGCCAGCCAATTGGGCGCGGTAAGCCTCCTTTACTACCTGCTGGCCTATACCTTGATGAACCTGGGGGCCTTCGGGGTGGTGATCCTGGTAGGGCGTAAAAAGGACAGCTACCTCAATATCTACGACTACTCCGGGCTGGGGTTCCAGCACCCGGCCCTGGCCGCGTCCATGGCTCTGTTCATGTTCGCCCTGGCGGGCATGCCTCCCACCGCCGGATTTGTGGGCAAATTTTACATCTTCTCCGCCGCGGTGCAGTCGGGCTACATCTGGCTGGCCATCATCGGCGTCATGAATTCCCTGGTATCGATGTATTACTACCTGAGAATCACGGTGCTCATGTACATGAAACCCGCCGAGGCCGACCTGGGTCCGGTGACGTTCTCACCCGGCGTCACCACGGTGCTGGCCGCCACCGCCGCCGGCGTGCTGCTGATCGGCATCTTCCCCGGCTATCTCTACGACCTGGCGGTAAACGCGGTAAAGATCTTTCCCGGCCTCTAATACCAAGTTGCCGTCAAAAGCAGAAGAATCTTTTGTAGGGGCGCACCCAGGTGTGCGCCCACCAGAGGGCGGACACGCGGGTCCGCCCCTGCACCAAAAAAAACATTTGACTTGGTATCACCGATTAAATCTCCAATAAAAAAGCAGGGCCCCGAGGCCCTGCTTTTTTTGGGGTGGCAAGGATCAGGATCAAGCCGCCTGGCGGCTCCGTTTCTTCACGCGGTTGGCCTTCTTGCGCAGGATGTCCACCTGTTTGCGGGAGGCGCCCGCGCCAATGGCCTCCAGCTTCCGGGCCCGGAGCTGCTTGCCCTTTTCCTTCAAATCCCGCACGCTCAACACCTCCACGGCCTTCTTTTCTTCCTTGATGCCCTGCGCCTTTTTGATGGCGTTGAGCAGCTCCTCTTTGTTCATGCCGTGGACGCCGCTGATCTCGCCCTGTTCCAGGGCGTACTTGCGCAACTCCGTGGCGGTCATCTTATCCAGGGGCTTTTCTTTCTTCTCTTTAGATTTCTTCTCGGCCATGATTCCTCTCCCGGTGATAGTTCAAGGTTCAAGGTTCAAAGTTATTAAGATCAACGTAGCTTCTGGGGAGACGAGATAATCCCGCCCCCAGGGGTATCCCTACGAACCTGCCGCTAAAAGGGACGCACCACGCGGTGCGGCGCCACAATCCCCCTAAATTTAACCAAAATCCCTGGTTTCCTCAACCCCAAAAGGTTACTGGCGAGAGTGAACAGGAATGAGAGCGCCCCAACTCCTGAACAGGGTCTTATCCAGTTTGGCCTAGCCTCGATAAGCGGCGGCCACAGGCCGCCCTATAAGATCCAATCTCCCTGGCCGCTCATGGGTCAGGCTGTGCCCGCCGACTTAACCAGCGCTCCTCTCTACTGATCCCCTGCCTAAGGCCCTGGCACCTGGGTCTCAAAGAAAAACGAAAACCGCCTATTTTTCCTCTTTATTCATCTTTTCCGCCAACTTGATGAAGGGCGTGATCAGGTCGATGGGGATGGGGAACAGGGTGGTTGAGTTCTTCTCGGCGGCGATCTCCCGCAGGGTTTGGAGATAGCGCAACTGCAAGGACATGGGCTCGGTGGCCAGCACCTTGGCAGCCTCGGCCATCTTGGCGGCCGCCTGGAATTCGCCCTCGGCGTTGATCACCTTGGCCCGCCGCTCCCGCTCCGCCTCCGCCTGCTTGGCGATGGACCGCTGCATTTCCACCGGCAGATCGATGGAGCGCACCTCCACCAGGGTCACCTTGATGCCCCAGGGCTCGGTTTGCTTATCCAGAATCTCGGCCAACTGAGTGTTGACCTTCTCCCGTTCGGACAGCATGTCGTCCAGCTCCATCTGGCCGCAGACGCTCCTCAAAGTGGTCTGAGCCAGCAACTGCGTGGCTGACCAATAATCCCGCACCTCAATGATGGCTTTCAGGGCGTCGATGACCCGGAAATAGACCACCGCGTTCACCTTCACTGAGACGTTGTCCCGGGTAATGACGTCCTGGGAGGGGACCTCATAGGTCGCCAATTGCAGGTTAACCTTGACCAGCCGGTCCACCATGGGAATGATGATGATGAGGCCCGGCCCCTTGGCCCATTCGAGGGCCCGGCCCAGGCGGAAGATCACCCCTCGTTCGTATTCGTTCAAGATCTTGATGGCGCTCATAAGAAACAGAAACGCCAGTGCGATGATCACAAAGCCAAAGGTCCCTATCATAGCCGTCTCCTTAAGATTTTGGGGTTACCCGGCGCACCCGGAGTTTCAAGCCCCGGACCGCCAGCACTTCAACGGGTTCCCGGGGGGCGATGGGCTCGTCGCTCGCCGCCTCCCAGTTCTCGCCGTGGATGAAGACTCGTCCAACGGGGGCCAGCGGGGTCACGGCCACCCCCTGTTCCCCCACCAGGCCCTCGGCCCCGCTCACGACGCGCTTCCTGTGGCTGCGGAAAACGATGCCCGCCACTGCGATGAAAAAGAGTGACACAGTAAAGACCGTGGGGAGCAATATTCCCCAGGAGACTCCCATACCGCCGCCGCCCGGCTCCCGGAACAACATAATGGCCCCCAATAATAGCGCCGCCACCCCCGCCACGGAGAGCATCCCGTAACTGCTGACCTTGAACTCCAGAACGAAGAAGACGAAGGACAGCAGGATCAGGAGGACGCCGATGTAATTGACGGGCAAGGTCTGAAAGGCGAATAAGGCCAGCAGCAGGCAGGTGGCGCCGACCACCCCGGGCAGCACCACCCCCGGGTGGGCCAGCTCAAAGTAGATGCCGGCCAGGCCGATCATCATCAGGACGAAGGCAATGTTGGGGTCGGCGATGTGCCCCAGGATGCGGTAGCGCAGGTTCTCGGGGATTTCCCGAAGCGGCGCCCCTGCGGTTAGCAGAACCTGCGGTTTGCCCGCTACCTGCACCCGCCGGCCGTTGACTTTGGCCAGCAGATCGTCCAGGTTGTCGGCCATAAGGTCCACAACCTTAAGTTTCAGGGCTTCGGAGGCCGAAATGGAGACGCTCTGGCGGATGGCCTTCTCCATCCAATCCGGGTTGCGGCCGTGTTCCTCGGCCAGGGACCGCCCGTAGGCCACAAAATCGTTGAGCACCTTCGTTTCCATGGTCTTGTCCATCTTGCCGCCCATCCCGATGGACACGGGGTGGGCCGCGCCGATATTGGTGCCCGGGGCCATGGCGGCCACCTGCGCCGCCTGGGTGATGAAGACCCCGGCGGAGGCGGCCCGAGCGCCGCTGGGAGCAACATACACGATCACCGGCACCCTGGCGTTGGAGATGCCCTGGACGATTTGCCGCATGGAAGTATCCAGCCCCCCGGGGGTATCCAACTGCACCACCAGGGCTTGGGCCTGCTGCTTCTCCGCCTTGTCGATGCCTGCCAGGATGAATTCCGCCATTCCGGGGTTCACAGTGCCTACTGCGTTAAGATAGCAAACGGGCGGCGGGGCGGCCCGGCAAACCGCGGCCGCGGCCAGCAGGGCGAGTATCATGAGTGCCAAAATCTCTGAGCAGCGTTTCATTTTATTAGCCTTCAGCGGTCAGTTTCTTGGGCGACCCAGCGGGTCGCCCCTACAGCTCCTTGCTAATCTTGTTCATGTTCCCCCAGATACTCCATCACCAGTTGCATGTCCTCCCAGGTCTTTCGGCGCTCCTCGCGACATCTGAGGAGATAGGAGGGATGGAAGGTGGGCATCACCCGGATGTGGTCAAAGCGCTGCCAGTGACCCCGCATGAGGCTAATCGGTTCCTTGGAGCCCAGCAGGGCGTGGGTGGCCACCTTTCCCAAGGTGACGATCACCTGGGGCCGGATGGCCTTTATCTGCTTGACCAGATAGGGCATACAGGCCTCTATTTCGTCGGGCTGCGGGTCCCGGTTCCCCGGGGGGCGGCTCTTGACTACGTTGGTGATGTACACCTCCTCCCGGTCCAATTGCAGCTTGTTGAGCAGGTTGTTGAGGACTTGCCCCGCCGGGCCCACAAACGGCCTTCCTGCCAGGTCTTCCTCCGCCCCGGGGGCCTCGCCGATGAACATCAGGCGGGCGCTGGGCGAACCCTCCCCGAAGACCAGGTTCTTGGCCCCGGCGTAGAGCTTGCAGCGCCGGCAGCGCCCCATCTCCTGCCGGATTTCCTCCAGGGTTAAAACCTTCTCGGCCGCCGCCTCGCCCATGCCAGGCGGCGCCGCGGCCGGCTCCTGGGGCAGGCCTCGCCAGCCCAGGCGCCGCTGGTAGCGGAGCCATTCCGTCAGGTGCTCCGCCAGGGCCGCCAATTCCTCCGCAGGGTCCTCAGGCATCCGCCCCCTTTACCCCTCTCCGCCGCTGGCCGCCAGCAGCTTCGCCACCTCGTCCAGGAGACGCTCCGCCACCTCTTCCTTGCTAAGCAAAGGCAGCCGCAGCGGCTCACCTTCACGGCGCAAGATGGTAACCTGGTTGGTGTCCACCGCGAAGCCGGAGTCGCTCCGGGTAACGTCGTTGGCCACGATGAGGTCCAGATTTTTCTCCTTGAGCTTTCTCAGGGCTTCGGCTTCCAGGTCGTGGCTCTCCGCCGCGAACCCCACCATCACCTGCCGGGTCTTGAGCCGGCCCGCCTCCCGCAGGATGTCCGCATTTTGCACCAAATCCACCTGGGTGGCGCACTTCCCCCGTTTGAGCTTGAGCCCCTGGAGGGTCTGCGGCCGATAATCTCCCACTGCCGCGGCCATCAGCAAGGCCTCCGCCCCGATAAACCTTTCCTGCACCGCGTCCAGCATCTCCCAGGCCGACCTGACCCAGACCCGTTCCACTCCGTAGGGCGCCGCCAGGGCGCTGGGACCGCTGATAAGGCACACCTGGGCCCCCCGGCGCCAGGCCACTCTCGCCAGGGCATAACCCATCTTGCCGCTGGAGCGGTTGCTGAGGAAGCGCACCGGGTCCAGGTCTTCGTGGGTCGGCCCGGCAGTCACCAGCAGCCGCCGGCCGCTGAAATCCTGGCGGCTTAACAAACGGGCGCCGGCCTCCACAATCTCCTCCGGCTCCGGCAGCCGGCCCAGGCCCACGGCGCCGCAGGCCAACTCGCCGCTGCCGGGCTCCAGCACCTGCATACCCCGGGCCCGGAGGCGGCCCAGATTCTCCTGGACCACCAATGAGCCCCACATGGCGACGTTCATGGCCGGGCACAGCAGCACCGGACTGGTGGCCGCCAGCATGATGGTGGTCAGCAAATCGTCGCCGATCCCCGCCGCCAGCTTACCGATGAGATTAGCGGTGGCCGGGGCCAGGATAATGGCGTCCACCTCCTGCCCCAGGGAGACGTGCTCCAAAGGCGCAACCGCCCCAGGCCCGAACATGGCCGCGGCCACCGGCTCGCCGGTCAGAGCCTGGAAGGTGAGGGGCGCCACGAATTCCCGGGCCGCCGCGGTCATCGCCACCTTAACCCGGGCCCCGGCCATGATCAGGCGCCGGGCCAGCTCTGCCGCTTTGTAAGCGGCGATGCCGCCGGAAACCCCCAGTAAGATGCGCTTGCCGGTGTAGATCATAAATTTGGCCTGTGGAAGGCAGTGAGCAGTAAGCAGTGAGCAGAAAAAAACTAGTAGCTGCTTGAAATCTCTGGCGTCCTCACTGCCTACTATTTTCCCGCCCGCCAGCGTCACCAGCACCCCGGTGCCAGCTTCATTTGACGGACGACCGTTTATTCCTCTCGACGCAGGCTAAAGCCTGCGGCTACATTGAATACCGCCGCCGAAAACTGGTCCCAAACCCCTAACCCCTGCCTTTTCTGCTCACTCCTCACTGCTTACTGCTTACTGCTCACTTCCCCCAAGCAACTCCTCAAAAGAACGGGTTAAACTTCCGTTCGTGGCCCACGGTGGTGACGGGGCCGTGGCCCGGGTACACCGAGTATTGGTCTCCCAGGGTAAAGATCTTGGTGCGCACCGCCTCGATGAGGCTGTCGAAGGAACCGCCGGGGAAGTCGGTGCGCCCGATGGAGCCGGCAAACAACAAGTCCCCCACGTACACGCTGGGCTCGCCTTCCAGGACCAGGCTGATGCCCCCCGGCGTATGCCCCGGGGTGTGCAGGACCTTTAACTGGTAGGGTCCGAAACTGATCAAGTCGCCCTCTTTCAGCAGCAGGTCCGCCTGGGAGGAGCGCAGGCGGTTGCCCGTGAAGAGCATGGCCTCCTCCGAGGGGTGATTCAGCATCTGGGCGTCCGCCTCGTGGATGGCGATCTGGGCCCCGGTGGCCTTCTTCAAAGGCTGGTTAGCGTCCACGTGGTCGAAATGGCCATGGGTGTCGATAATATATTTAAGATTGAGTTCCGCGTTCTTCAAGGCCTCCAGGATGTCGTCCTCGTCGCCCCCCGGGTCGATGACCACCGCCTCTTTGGTCTTCTCGTCCCCCAGGATATAGCAGTTGACCTCCAGCAAGCCCACCGTCAGGCCTTTTTGAATCATGGAGCCTCCCTTATCGAGTCAGTCAATAATGGCAGGTGCGCCCCCTAAGGGTTCAGAAAAAACTTCACTCCCTGGACGCCGAAATAGCCCCCGAAGCCTATCAGAAAGACGCCGCAGCCCGCCAGGAAACTGCGGTAGAGGCCGTCGGAGAGAAAGCGCCGCCCCTGGGACACCGCCCCCGCCACCAGGGTGTACCAGGCGAAGTCTGCCGTGATGTGCCCCAGGAAGAAGAGGGACACCCCGGCCAATCCGTATTTTCTGGAGAAGACCACGTACCCCAGGCCGATGGTAAGCCACCAGATGACCCAGTAAGGGTTGGCGGCGCTCATCAGCACCCCGGCCAGCACCGGGTTGGGGCCGGAGCCCTTGTCGGCCTCCAACGTGAGGCTCCCCCGGCGGGAGGTCTTCAGGGTCATCAGACCCATCCAGCCCAACAGGACTGCCCCCAGCACGCCCACCACCCCCAGGATCGGGGGACGATTCAGCCAAGTTCCCAGGCCCAGCAATAATAGCAGGACCAGGGCCGCCTCCAGAGCCGCGTGGCCTACGATGATCAGGGGCCCGGCCCAGAAGCCGCGGCGGGCCGACTCACCCACCGTCACCGTGAGCAGCGGCCCCGGCATCATGGCTCCGGACAGGGCCACGATAAAAGAAGTGGCGGCCACCCCCGCCAGCACCCAGGGATTCATGATTTTCCTTTTCTTCCCCTCAAAGCACAAGTATAATCATGCTACCATAGCGGCGGCCTTAAACCAAGGTAAAATCAAGGGGATGGACGGTTTCGCCTGAAACGGTGGTGGGCGGAATTAGTTCCCTCCCCCTGAGCGGGGGCGACACCGGGTCGAGGTGGGCAACAATTTTAGCGTAGGAATTTGCCCACTTTTCACCCTCCCCCTAACCCCGTCCCCTCAAGGGAGGGGGAATTATAAGCCCGCAGAAATGACTAAACAGGGCGGCCTGGATCTGCCAGCAGTCGGCGTGAACCGCACGCCCCATGCCATTAAATGAAAAATTCCCCTTCCAAGAAAAAGACCCGCACCAGCGCCTTCGGCGCCCCGGGACGCATCTCCCACGATTCCTCGTCCTTTTATGCCAGCCGCTTATATGACCAAATGCCTTCAGAATGCGAGATTCCCGATGAGGAGCAGGAAATTCCGGCGGAGTTTCTGAATCGCATTTTCTGCAAGTCCTCGGAAGACATGGCGGAGCTGCCGGATAACAGCGTCCACCTGATGGTGACCTCGCCCCCCTACAACGTGGGCAAGGAATATGACCAGGACGCCACCCTGGCTGAATATCTCGAGTTTCTGGGCCGGGTCTGGCGGGAGGTTTACCGGGTGCTGGCACCCGGCGGCCGGGCCTGCATCAACATCGCCAACCTGGGCCGCAAACCCTATATTCCCTTGCACGCATTCATTATTCAGGGAATGGTAGAAATAGGTTTTCTAATGCGCGGGGAAATCATTTGGAATAAAGCGTCAAGCGCCTCCCCTTCCACCGCCTGGGGTAGCTGGTGCAATCCCGCGAACCCAACTCTTCGAGATATACATGAATATATCTTGATTTTTTCCAAAGGAACCTTCTCACGAAAAAATCCCCATAAACGGCAACCCACTATTTCCAAAGAGGAATTCCTGGAATTGACCAGGAGCGTCTGGACCTTTCCTGCCGTTTCGGCAAAGAAAGTTGGGCATCCGGCGCCCTTCCCGCTGGAATTACCTTACCGGCTGATCCAACTATACACCTTTGACGGTGAAGTGGTGCTGGATCCCTTTATGGGAAGCGGCCAGGCGGCTCTGGCCGCTATCCAGACAGACCGCCATTACGTCGGCTATGAGATCGATGAAAATTATTCCAGGTTAGCTAATAAGAGAATCAATCAATTTCTATTAGAGCATAAGAATCAGGGGGTTTTAGACCTGGTAATCTCAACCTGACAGGGCAAATTCCTGAACCGCATGGGCATCCATCCGAAGCAGGGCCGTGGCAAAACCCTCGTCTTTGACATCAGCGAGTTTTTCGATAAGCTTTAATAATGGATAAAATCATCATCGAAGGCGGGCTGCCCCTGCACGGGGAAGTGCAGATCAGCGGGGCCAAGAACGCCGCCCTGCCCATCCTGGCCGCCACCCTGCTGGCCGCAGGGGAGCACCGGCTCTCCAACGTGCCGCCCCTGGCCGACATCCGCACCTGTAAAAGGCTCCTGGGCAGCCTGGGGGTGCAGTTTCGTGAAGAGGCCGCGCCCGAGAGCGGAATCGAGCCATCGACTCCGCATTCAGGAACCCTCGCCGGTTCTTCCTTACCCAAAATCCTCATCGCCGACACTCGAGAGCTAACAAGCTCCGAGGCCCCCTACGAGCTGGTGAAGACCATGCGGGCCGCGGTCCTGGTCTTGGGCCCCCTGGTGGCCCGGGCCCGCAAGGCCAGGGTCTCTCTGCCCGGCGGCTGCGCCATTGGGGCCCGGCCCATCAACCTCCATCTCAAGGGTCTGGAGGCCATGGGGGTAAAAATCCACCTGACCCAGGGCTACGTGGAGGCCGACGCCCGGCGGCTGCACGGGGCCGAGATCTACCTGGAAGGCGTCACGGTCACCGGCACCGAGAACCTGATGATGGCCGCCACCCTGGCCAAAGGCACTACGGTGATTAAAAATGCCGCCATGGAGCCGGAAGTGGGGGACCTGGCCCGCTTCCTGGTGGCCATGGGCGCCCAGATCGAAGGGATCGACAGCGAAATTCTCACTATTCACGGGGTGCGGGAGCTGAAGCCCGCCAGCTATGCCATCATGAGCGACCGCATCGAAGCCGGCACCTACCTGGCCGCCGCCGCCATCACCCGGGGAGAGGTCACCCTGACCAACGCCCCGGTTCCGCACCTCACCGCGGTGCTGGGCAAGTTCACCGAGGCGGGAGTGCGCCTCAGCGCCGAACCGGGCCGCATCAGCGTACACCCCGGCGGCGCCCTCACCGGGGTGGATATCCGCACGCTGCCCTATCCTGGCTTTCCCACCGACATGCAGGCGCAGTTCATGGCCTTGATGAGCGTGGCCGGGGGCGCCTCGCTGATCACCGAAACCATCTTCGAGAACCGCTTCATGCATGTCAGCGAACTGCGCCGCCTGGGCGCGGACATCAGCGTCTCAGGGAGCCACGCCATCGTCCGGGGCCGCCGTCAGCTCCAGGGCGCCCAGGTGATGGCCACCGACCTCAGGGCCAGCGCCTCCTTAGTGGTGGCCGGCCTGGCCGCCAGCGGGACCACCGAAATCCTCCGGGTCTATCACCTGGACCGGGGCTACGCCAGCCTGGTGGAAAAACTGGCGGCCCTGGGGGCGCGGATCCAAAGGGTGGCTACCTGAGGGCGGTTTGCGGTTGCCGGTTTTCAGTCTTCTGTGAAAGGCGAAACCTGGGGCAGGCAAAATCAGAGCGGATAAAAAAGGGGCAGCCTCTATTCTTACTGGTTACGGCAACGCAACCAGACGTTGTGTACGTTTTCCTTCCCTCTCTCAGACCAAATTAGTTTCTCCAGTTAATTTCTTCACCTGGTCAGCCAGCGCCCGTTGCGAAGGGTGAAAAAGGCAAAGGGCTTGATCCACCTCAGTAAAAAAATGGCGTAGTAAGAATAGAGGACCCCATAAATAAAGTCCATATCCCGTTCTTGTTGAATATAGTAGGAAGTCAGGAAGAAGGAGATGAGGCCCATCCCGGAGGCGAATTTTAACAGGAACATAGGGTGACTCACCACATTAAGTAAAAGCAAGGGCAGGAAAAAGAAAACAAAGGGAAACTCCCCCTCCCTGATGACAAAGTCCAGAATAGGCATGAGACGCTGCTTTTTACGATACCTGGTGAACATGTAAGAGAGCTGTATTAACCACTCACGGAAGTTACTCCTATCCCAACGGAGGAACATGCGGCATAGACTCCGGTAGGTTTCCGGAACCAGGGTAAGGACCACGGCGCTACGTTGATAGACGGTGCGAAAGCCCTGCCGCAGCACAAAGTTGGTAAAGGCTCGGTCTTCTCCAATGGTGCAGGTAACTCCAAGGAATTGTTGCCGGCGCCACTTCTCCAGTATGGGGAAGATGGACTCCCGCCGATAGGCGGAGAGGGCTCCTGGGGTGCAAAATACGAAACCATACATGGACTGGGAGGCCCTAAGAAAATCAAAGGAAAGGATGAAACGCACCCACATCATCCGGGTAATGAAATTAGTGGTTCGATTATACACCTTGACATTACCCGCCACTGCCCCCACTTCGGGGTCTTGCAGCAAGGGGGCGATGATCTGTTTCAAAGTCTTGGGTTCGATGACGCTGTCAGAATCCAGGGTCACGAAATAATCTCCCCGCCCCTGGGTGAGCCCGGCATAAAGAGCTTCCCTTTTCCCCAGATTTTCCGGGAAACGGATGGCTTTGATCAAGTGGGGCCAGGCTCTCTGAGACCGGTCGATATAATCCCAGGTATCGTCTCGGGAGCCGTCGTCAATGCAAATGATCTCCAGACAGTCGGGAGGGTAATCAGAAGTGGCCACTGACCGGATGGCTTTTCCCACCATGGCCCCTTCATTATAGGCGGGAATGATCACGGTCACACGGGGGAGAGGTCCGGATGGCAACGGATAGGGCCGGTACCGCCACCAGAAAACCGTGCGCACTGCCTGGAGGGCCAAGAAAGCCAGGGTGTAGGACGCCCCCAGGGCCATTAAGGGTGTTGAATAGCTGTTAGGGCTAAAAAGGTGCAAATAACCACTTAAAGACCCCACTTTGATGCATATTACCGAGAAAATTAATAGCATCAGAGGAACTATGATCTTTAAGGCCTGATCCAGGGTGACTAGGGAAGCCCGATGGAGTTTGGCCTTTTTGCCAACAGTTAGATCGACCTCCATGATGGAGAACCTCCCTAAAATTGTCAGTAGTCATACCATTGCAAAGAACTTGCCAGAGAAATCTTCTTAACGATTACGATGGGTTGATGCTGAGGAAGATTTTAAATTAGAGTAACTATTAGACATTGTTGTAAGTAGTAATTTTAATTTTACTACAAATTTGGATAACCAAGGAAAAAATTTAAAAGGAATCATCTCAGACAGACCTCGACATTATAAACCACACCCGCAGACGAACCCGGCGCGAGGAGGGGGGATTTTTGGATGAATGAAAATGTTTTTTGTCTGAGCAAGAATGTCGGGGATTGTTATGATTTGGGACTTCATGCGACTTCCGGTCCGTTTGCGCGCACTCTGCGAGGTGCAACTGCGACAATTATACCAGATATCTATTTTTTGAATCTAACTGCGCAAAAATGGAAGTTAGCCGCAGGTTCCCTGCCGCTAACTTACTCCCAGGCACAAAGGCTGGCCTGGACAGCCAACCTTTTTCTTGAGGGACGGAATAATGGCAATTCCAAGCCGATCGCCTGCCAGGCGGATTACTCCTCCCTTGCTGCCGTTAGGCCTCGAAAATAATATCCCTCCACCTTGATTTTGAGAGTATCACACTTAATTTTAAAAGGAGCCGAGTTGGGCCCAGTTGGGTCGAGTAAACCCCCTTGCCAGGTACAGGCTTAGGGGGTAATTTATGGCTAAAGATTATAGTGAAACGGGAACCTGCGAAGGGAATTTCCCAACTGCGCCGGGAAATGGACCGGTTGTTTGAAGACTTCTTTGCCCCCCAGGCCTGGTGAGGCGGACGGCCTTGGGAAGGAGAATGGGTTCCCGCGGTGGATGTCGCGGAAACTCCCGAACAGATCACCATAAAAGCCGAACTGCCCGGGATCGACGCCAAGCAGATCGACATTTCCCTAGCCGGGGACATTCTCACCATCAAAGTGGAAAAGAAATCGGAACGGGAGGAAAAAAAGGAAAATTACCATCTGGTGGAGCGCAACTACGGCTCCTTTTCCCGGTCCCAGGCCCTGCCGGCTGCGGTGAAGCCGGAGAAGATCGACGCCAAGTTTCAAAAGGGGGTTTTAACTATCACCTGTCCCAAAAAAGAGCCGGTCAAGCCAAAAACGATTGAGATTAAGACCGCCTCTAAATCTAAATAAAACTACGGGAGAGGCAGGTCCGCAATCCTGCGTCTCTCCCGCGTCTAATCGCGGCGTTTCGGCCACTGACCGATCTGCCATATTATCGACGTGGTTTTGGCGTCTGGGAGTTTAATACGACAGGAGGTATTAGAGATGAAAGGCAATGAGAAGCTCATCGAGAAACTGAACAAGCGCCTGTCCGAGGAATTGACCGCTATCAACCAGTATTTTGTCCATGCCGAGATGTGCGACAATTGGAAATACAGCCGGCTGCACGAGGTGATCCGGAAGCGGTCCATCGTGGAGATGATCCACGCCGAAAAGCTCATCGAGCGCATCCTCTTCCTGGATGGGCGCCCCATCGTCAGCAACCTGAACGAGGTGTACATCGGCGACCAGGTCCCGAAGATGCACGCTAATGACCGCGGCGCCGAAGAAATGGCCATCAAGGGCTACAACGAGACCATCCGCCTGGCAGTCGAGGTAGGAGACAACGGCACCAAAGAACTCCTGGAAGCGATCCTCAAGGAAGAAGAGGACCATATTGACTGGATCGAAGCCCAGCTCGACCAGATCAAGCAGGTTGGGGTGGAGAACTACCTGGAGCAGCAGATCTACTGAGGCCTGAGGTGTCCTGAATTAAGCGAACTTTAGATTTGCCAATCGGGACCCAAGCCATCATAGACTTTGCCTCTCCGGGATCTTGGCCTGCAGACGAGTTTCCGGTCACAGCAGATAATTCTCCTGGGAGGATTGTTGGGGTTCTGAACCGTAGGATCGAAAAAAAACAGCGGTGTGTTGAACACCGCTGTTCCGTAATAATATAAGGAGTTTATTGCTGGTCCCCCTTGGGGGCCACCTATTCCTTCTTGCCCTGTTCGGCCTTGCCCTGTTCGGCCTCCTCGGGCGCGGCTTCCTCTGCAACCGGGGCTGCCTCGACGCTGACCTCCTCCTTCCTGGGGGGAGCGGCAACGGCGATGACCTCATCCTGATCGGCCAGGATTTTCACCTTGTCTGAAAGGACGACATCGCGCACGTGTATGCCGTCGCCGATTTTGGCCAGGCCGGAGATATCTATCACGATCCGCTGCGGCAGGTCCTGCGGCATGCACTCGACCTCCAGGGCGGTCAGCCCGGTATGGATCAAGGCGTTGAAGTTCTTGACCGCCGGGGCCGCGCCGCTCAGCTCGATGCTGACCTTGGCGCGCATCTTCTCAGTGAGCGAGACGATCTGGAAGTCCACATGCAACAGGCTGTTCTTGAGAATATCGCGCTGCTTCTCTCGCACCTGCGTCAGGTACTGCTTCCCGTCCAGGTCGAGAGTCAATAGACTGGACGAGGTCAGGTGGGACAGCGTCTGCGTCCCCTCATAGGCATCCAGCATAATCGGAGTCGTCTCGATGTGGTGCCCGTAGAGCACGGCCGGGAGTTTGCCCTGGCGGCGCAAGGCTCCTACCTGTCTGCCGAACACGTCACGCCTGGTAGCTTTCAGATTAACTTTCTCCATCGTAATCATCACTCCTCGAGCGCCTCTCACCCAACGGACCCTGACAGGATCAACTCGTCGGATTACCTTCGCTCTTCTCCAAGGTGGATATCAGATGCTGTCAGTCCTTCAAGTCCATCTAGAAATGGTAACCCAAAATCTTCATAATTTCTTCAAAATTATTTATTCTAGGAACCGTCGCTTTCCCGCCCTACGCCCTTTTGTCTTTTGCCTTTACTGGCTACTGGCTACTGGCCCCTAACCTTCCACCCCTCTTTCCCGCCTTTCCCACCGGCCCATCAGGATGGCCCGGGTCTCGCCGGCATACTGATCGGAGAGTTCGTACTCCCAATGCCGTTTGAGAAAGAGTTCTCTAACCTGGTTCCGATAGTTCAGGGGATCGACCCTGAGATGAGTGATATGGGGTGCGATAGCTTCATAGAGTCTGGCCGGGTTCATGGGCAGGATAGGGGCGACGAATACCCAGGTGGAGATGCCGGCCTCGTGCAACTTGCTCAAGGCGTTTAGCCGGGCGCCAATGGGGGGGGCCTGAGGTTCCAGCACCTTCCGGACCGCGTCGTCGTCGGTGGGGATAGAAAACCCCACACTCACCCCAGGGGTTGCGGCAAGAAGGTCCAGGTCCCGGGTCACCAATGGCGACCTGGTGAGGATGTCGATCCCCCACCCCCGGTCCCTCAAGACTTCAAGACAGGCCCGGGTTAAACGGTATCGATTTTCCAGGGGCTGGTAGGGGTCGCAAACGCTGGAGAGCAGAGCCCTCCCCTGCCGTCTTTTCCGGCCCAGTTCGGAGTCCAAAACCTCTGCAATGTTGATCTTGGCCTCAACAAAGCTCCCCCATGGCAATTTTGGATGGTGAGAGTATTTCCGCATGAAGACGGCATAGCAGTACCGGCACCCATGCCCGCAACCCAAATATGGGTTGATCACATAGTCCACGCCGGGAATCCTCGACCGGACCAGGGCGCTTTTGATCCTTATCTCCAGGACATCCATGACATCATGGGGAAAAGAGGAGAAAAGGGGGAATCTGCCGTTTCCTTAGCCAGGCGGCTTCGAAAGGTGGCGCCCTTTTCTCAAGATAAGCCGTGATTTTTCAGGCGCTGCCCAATCCCCGGCGGGAAACCTGAGGCAAGATCAGGTTAATCATGCCCTACCAAAAGGGCAGAAACCCAGAGTAACCTCAAATCCACCCCCTATCCTGCCAGCGGCAGCTGCAAATCTAATTGTTGGGCCCGCCGGCTGGCAAGGAAGATGCTTGTGCTTCCACAAGTCTGGCCTGATTATAGGCCCGGATGACCTCACGCTCGTAGGATGGGGTGCAGGTAGCATTATATACGTGCAAGACTTTCCTGATATCCCCGTGGTATTTCTTCATCAGCCTGGCTATCACCGCTGCCCCGCCCATGATATTTTCCTTGGGGTTGTGCGCGTCGACCCCATACACTTTGGCGGTGCCCCGATCCAATTGCATCAGGCCATAACATCTTCCTCTTCCCGATGTCGCGTCCGGGTCAAATCTCGATTCGATGGCGCAGACCGCCTGGATGAGATAGGGCGAAATTTGGTAGCGCTGGGCTGCTTCCTTCATGTAATTCCAGTACTCCAGCTTCAGGTACAGGTTCCCTATTCTGGGAGCGGTCTGAGGCCAAAAGGGTTGGGGTTCCGCCCAGGCTGTGGTGGTTAGGCACATTAAGGATAGAGATATAAAGAGAGTTTTCATGGGTAGATTACCTCCTGTGGAACTTGTTGGTGGTTATCTTAGTTAAATCAGGCTTACGAGTTGGATAAGGAGATCCGGTAGCGTTCAGAAGGGCGAGTCGGCAGGTTCTCCCGCTTAAAACTGAGGTTTCGGATATTTTACAGATTAAATTCCCGAAAGGCAACAAAAATCTATATTTATTAGTTATTCCAGATAGATGTTGGTGCCGCTGGATATCATCAGACGCCCTTGCAGCCAACGAGGCGGAGTTATTCCGGAAAAAATTTTTTACAGGGTACTTGCATTCACGAAAACACTTATTAACAAATAATAAATATTGTCTGAATCATTTGGGGCTGGTCCCGGACCATCTCCAGGGATGCGCCTGTGAATAGCTTGCGCCGAAATGTCGAGGCCAAAAGAGGCAAAAGATGGATTAATCTTCTTCCGACCCGGAACTCTTCCCGGAGCGTATGAGTCCATCAAGGGGACGCGGTCCTTGACCGTCCCCTGTCGCCCCAATCCCTAAAAATGATATCTTGCTTAATCTTCCCCACCCAGTGAAATTAACCTGGAATGGGGAATAATCCAGGAGGATGAGGATGTGATGTCAAAACCGGAAGAGATGTGGCAGTGCCAGATGACCAACTGTGGCTATATTTATGACCCGGCCCACGGGGATAAGAAGGGTAAGATCCCTCCGGGAACCCGTTTTGAGGACCTCCCTGAAGACTGGAAGTGCCCATGCTGCGGGTCGACCAAGAAAATGTTCCGGCCCCTGGCAGGGCCCGGTTCGGTGGCCGAGCAGCCGAGCCATTGCGACACCTGACCCCCAACCAATCAAATGAGAAGGAGCAAAACATGACTGAGAAATTGCAGGTTTACAAATGTCAGATCTGTGGAAACATTGTGTCCATGCTGCATTCAGGAGACGGCGCTCTGGTATGTTGTGGCGAGCCCATGAAACTTATCCTGGAAAACACAGTAGATGCTGCCAAGGAAAAGCATGTGCCGGTTATCGAAAAGACCGCCGCGGGCTTTAAAATAATGGTGGGGAGCGTCGCCCATCCCATGGAGCAGAGCCACTACATCGAATGGATCGAGGTTATTGCCGACGGCAAATCCTACCGCCAATTCCTGAATCCGGGAGAGGCGCCGGAGGCCACTTTTGCCATCGAGGCTAAGAACGTGGTGGCGCGGGAATACTGTAATCTGCACGGTCTGTGGAAGGCCTAACCATTGAAGCAATGGTGGCGCAACCGCGATTTTATCCTGATTTCGGCGGTGCTGGGCGGGCTAGTGGCGGGGCGAGGGGCAAGCTGGACCCAGCCGCTGGTCCTCCCGGCCCTGGCGGTGGTCATGACCCTCTCGACGATGGGGGTTAGGACAGAGGTGCTGCGGTCCCCTCGGGAGTTGTGGCGTCCGGCCCTGGCCGGCTTAGTCTTGAACTATCTAATGTTGGGCGGGATTCTCCTGGGATTGAGCTTCCTGATGATTCGGGAACCCGCCATGAAAGATGGATTCGTTCTGCTGGTGGCGGTGCCGCCGGCTATCGCGGTCATCCCTTTTACCGACTACTTGAGAGGCAATACCACTTTTTCTCTCCTGGCCACCGTGGCGTGCTATTTGGCGGCCCTGATTCTTACTCCGTTAATCGCTCTGGGGTTTTTGGGCTCAGGCTTCATTGCAACCCGGTCCCTCGTCATGGTGATCGCGGAGCTGATTATGGCGCCGCTGCTCATCTCCCGGGTTTTGTTGCGGACCCCTCTGGCCACCCGCCTGGAACCCATCAAGGGCGCCATCACTAATTGGGGCTTTTTTATCGTCATGTACACGATCATCGGGTTGAACCGGGAGTTATTTCTGGAGCAGCCCTTCACCCTGGCGCCGGTGGCCGTCATCGCAGTTTTCAGCACCTTCCTGTTGGGCGCGGCGATCAACAGGTTAGGGAGGTCAATGGGGATTGACCGGGCGACGCTGATCAGCCTGGTGCTTCTGGGAACCCTGAAGAATTATGGCATCGCCGGAGGCCTGGCCTTAGCTCTCTTCAGTAAAAAGACCGCCGTCCCGGCCACCGTCTCCAGTGTTTTCATGATTGTCTATATTATCTGGCTCAATTTCGAAAAGCGCCGGGCAACTTATCCTCCCATCAGTTCGTAAAAGGACTCGATGGAGGGGAAGTCCGGGTGGGATGCGGCCTCCTGCCGGGAGCTCGATTTGGCCTTGAAGAAGAGGTGGCGGATGCCGGAAATCCGGGCCGCGGCCAAGGCCTCGGCATTGTCGTCCACCAACAGGGTGGAGGTCGGGTCAAAAAGCAATTGCTCCTGCAGCACTTTCCAGAAGCGCACTTCCTCCTTAGGGGTTTTAAGATCGAAGGAGGATACCACTTCATCGAAATAAGCGAGCAAGCCGGTCTGGTCCATCTTCAAGGCCACAGTCTTGGTGTGGGCATTGGTCACCAGGGCCACCCTCTTCCCCGCTTTCCCCAGGAATTTCAGGAAATCTTCGGTGTCGGGGTGGACCTCGATGAGATGGCGGATGCCCTCTTTCAGCGCCGGGATATCGAGTTCCAGCTCCCGGGACCAGAAGTCGATGTCGGTCCAATTGAGGGTGCCCTCTTCCCGCCGGTAGCGGGCGAAGACCAGTTGCCGGGCCTCCGGCAAGGGGAGCGCCTGGCGCCGGGCATATTCCTGAGGCACCAGGGTTTCCCAGAAGTAGTCGTCAAAGTGTTTATCCAGCAGGGTGCCGTCCATGTCCAGGAGCACCCAGGTAATGGCCTGCCAGGGGAATGCCATCGGCTATCCTTCCCAATCTCTCATTTTTCCTTTTATTTATAGATGATTCCGGCGATTTTTCAAGCGCGGCGCCCCTTGACTTCGGGATATGAGATGCTTATAAAATATATATAGATATGGATAGCTTAAACTAAAATTCAAAAAGGTGGAGGAGCCTAGTTATGCCTATAATTTTTCGGGAACCGGGGCCAACCCAGGATCCCCTCCGAGAGCTGGAGCAACTGCAGCACCGCATGGACCGGCTCTTTCAGGGCGGCTTCGGCGTGGAGCGCTCACCCTGGCAGGTGGGTGTCTACCCCCTGGTGAATCTCTCCGAAGACCGGGATCATGTCTATGTGCGGGCCGAGCTGCCCGGGGTCAAGGCGGAAGACCTGGAAATCACTATCCAGGACAATAGCCTGATCCTCCGGGGTGAACGCAAGATCGCCGCCGAGGAAAAGCAGGTCAATTACCAGCGGCGGGAACGGGAATCGGGCTTTTTCCGGCGGGTGCTGGCCCTGCCTTCCCGAGTTCAGCCGGATAAGGTGGAAGCCACCTGCAAGGACGGCATCCTGGCCATCAAGTTGGCAAAACCCGAAGAAGTCAAACCCCGAAAGATCAAGGTAAAAGTTGCCTAGGGAGGATTCATGGCTGAAAAGGAATTGCAGGCAAAGGCCAAGGCAGAGGCTCCAGCCAAGGGAGAGCGGGTTCGCCCCGGACGGGTCTTCCTGCCGGCGGTGGATATCTTCGAGACCCCCGAGGCCCTGGTGATGGTGGCCGACATGCCCGGGGTGGCGGCGGATAAAGTGACCGTGGACTTGCGGGACAATCACCTGGTCATCTCCGGTGAAGTGGCCGCACCGCTCGGCCAGGGCGAAACCATGGTGGATCAGGAATACTTCACCGGGGACTTCATCCGGGAATTCCAACTGGGAAGTCTGATCAATCAGGCCAAGATCGAGGCCGTCATGAAAGATGGGGTGCTGCGTTTGGTGCTGGCCAAGGTAGAGCGGGCCAAACCCCGGAAGATCGCAGTGAAGGCCGCCTGAGCAAGGCAATATCTGTCACCAGCCGCGGGGCAGCGCCAGTCCCGGAACGGCTTGGCAAGGGGAGAACCTTGAAGGCCATTCGCGTCCACTCATTTGGCGAGCCTGAGGTCATGCGCCTCGAAGAGGTGCCTGAACCCCAGGCAGGTCCAGGCCAGGTCCTGGTCAAGGTCCAGGCGGCCGGGGTCAATCCGGTGGATACCTACATCCGGGCCGGAGCCTATGCCGCGGCCCCGCCGCTGCCTTACACCCCGGGCCTGGATGCCGCCGGGGTGGTTGAGGCGGTGGGCCCGGGGGTCAGAGCGGTGGCCCCGGGCGACCGGGTCTACACCTCCAATACCGTGAGCGGCGCTTACGCCGAAAAAACCCTGTGCCTGGAGTCCCAGGTCCACCCTTTGCCGCCCCAGCTCACCTTTCCCCAGGGGGCCGGAGTGAACGTGCCCTATGCCGCGGCCTACCGGGCCCTTTTCCAGCGGGCCAGGGCTGTGCCCGGGGAGGTAGTGCTGGTCCACGGGGCCAGCGGCGGCGTGGGGGTGGCGGCCACGCAACTGGCCCGAGCCGTGGGCCTGACCGTCATCGGCACCGCGGGCACCGGCGAAGGGCGGCGCCTGGCCTCAGAGCAGGGGGCGCACTACGTGCTGGATCATCAATCGGAGGGCTATCTTCAGGAAGTTATGCGGCTGACGGATAATCGCGGCGCGGATGTCATCCTGGAGATGCTGGCCAACGTCAATCTGGGCCGCGACCTGGAGGTCCTGGCTGCTGGTGGCCGGGTGGTAGTCATCGGCAGCCGGGGTACGGTGGCCATTGACCCCCGCCTCACCATGGTCCGGGAGGCCTGCGTCCTGGGGATGTTCTACTTTGCGGCCACGGCAAAGGAGACCCGAAGAGTGCACGCGGCCCTGGGCGCCGGGCTGGCCAATGGCACCCTGCACCCGGTGGTGGGCCGGGAGCTCCCCTTGGCTGAGGCCGCCCGGGCGCATCACGACATCATGGAAACCAAGGCCTACGGGAAGATAGTCTTGATTCCCTGAGGTCGAAGGGCAACCGCCTGAGCCGCTAAAACTCGGGCGCTCCGCGGCGGGAGACGCGGCTCCGGGAGCTGCGGCTCCCCTTTTTTTGGGGGCAAATGGCCAGCCGGCGCCAGGTTCCGCGGTCTGGAGCCCCTTGTTTCTCCTTTGGCGATGATTATCTTGGAAGCGCAGAACAGGAACCTCAAGCATAACCGGATCAGTTCGCTGACAATCCACACAATGGCAAAAAAAATGGAGGCAAGACCGATGGCGACCCAGGAAGATAAAAAGGAATGTGACCTCTGCGGCTATACCGCTTCCGGCAAATTCACCGGGGATATTTGCCCTCAATGCAATTTGACTTATTGGCGGTGCAGCAAATGCAACTTTACGATCAGCGCCACCAAGCCCCCGGAAGAGTGTCCCAGCTGTCACCAGACATGCGAATTCCGGAATATCACCTGCTATACGCCGGATTGTGGCGGTCCCGGCCATATTGACCCACAACTGTAGTCCCTCGTGAAGGCTCATTAAGATTATGGAAACTTCCCTTATCCAGGCCAGACAGGCTTGGGCGAGAGCCCTTCTTCTGGTGGGTATTTTGACGGCCTGGGGTGCGCTCCCCGGCGTGGCGGCAGCCTCTTTAAGCGTAGGTGAGCCGGCCCCGTTTTTTAGCGTGGAATCCGGAGATGATGAAAATCTGACGCTGGATATGCTCAGCGGCAAAGTAATAATCCTCTTCTATGAAACCCGGGAGGTGGTGGAGAAGAACCGGGAGTTCAAGGATTATCTAAAGAGCCTGTACAATGCCCTGCCGGAGGCTGTTCAGGAAAATGTCTTCAGATTGGTGGTGATCAATTGTTCCGAGGCCTCCTTCGCGACCAAGCCCATTTGGAGAATGAAGCTCAGGGAAGCCTCCGAGAGACAGGAGATGACCATTTACGGAGATTGGACCGGCGCCATGCTTGGAGATTACCAGATACAGGACCACGACAGTAATTTCCTGGTTATCGACAGGAACGGCATCATCAGATATGCGGCCACCGGGTTAATAGAAAATGGCCAGTTTGAAAAGCTTAAGGAGATGCTGCTAAATCTCGCTAATAATAAATGATAAACCTCCCAATGCTACCGCGGTCAATTATTTCAAGGTCGGATGATGCTCCGCAATTGAGGGCATCCCTGCAATTCTTAAGTGGCGAACAGCGCCAATATCGATGCCGGTTTCGATGCGAATACCTAAGTAATTTCCTGGAAAACTCATATGTTAACGCGACTGTTAATCATTATGGCCTCCGCCCTGCTGCTGGTCACGGACCTCATCATCAGAGCGGTGCGCCGAGGTTCTGCGCCCTTGGGGACCAAAGGGACGCATCTGTTGACACCTCACGAACTCTATCCGCTGGTAGTTAACCAGCTCGAAAGCTTCCTCGATGAAAAAATTGAAAACCTGATGGGCACCGTTGCCGAAATCGAAGCTCACGCCGGGCAATTCCAACAGGTGGGCTATAAGCTTGCCGAAGTCAGCCTTTATGCTAATCCTTTGCCCGGGCTCGCCCTGGAGCTGGAACCAGGCGTTTCGTCTGAAAATGCCGATTTTCAGGCATTGTTGCACCAACAAGACGGAAGCAAGACTTTTAAACTGATTGTCAGACTGCTGGAACATACAGCCCGCTATCAACGCCAATACCAATTTCGTGGTCTCGCTTGCCAGAGGGTAAGCATCCGGTTGGGCAAAGAGCCTTCTGTCCAGATTGTTTATCAGCCAGTTCTCCAGAGAGCTAAACCTGCTGTTTAGTAAATCCGGGCGCCCCCCCGCCGGGCTCCTGGAAAAGAGATTCACGGCATGTCGGCTGGAACCCAAGTTAAGCCTTTGGGTCAAATCTTAAGGGAGGTAAGCCTATGACCGCACCTGATACCTTCATCCACCCGTTTTTATCGGACATTCAGGGGTTGCAGAAAAACTGGGGCTGGCTGCTGGCACTGGGGATCATCTCGATTATCCTGGGCATCCTGGCTCTGGGTTCGTCGGCCTTTTTTACCATTGCCTCCATGATCTTTTTTGGGTGGATCTTGCTGATCATGGGGATCCTGGAGCTGGTCTATTCATTCTGGCAGCGGCATTGGGGCGGTTTTTTCCTGCATCTGTTAAACGGCATTCTTGCCGGCGTGGCAGGGGTGATATTGATCGGCAACCCGGCGGCCAGCGCCCTCATCCTGACGCTGATGCTGGCCATGTTCTTCATGGTGGCGGGCTTGTTCCGGATCATCGCCGCTCTTTATATGCGCTTTCCCACTTGGGGATGGCGACTGTTCAACGGCATCATCAGCCTGTTGCTGGGCATTTTGCTCTGGGCCCAATGGCCCTGGTCGGGACTCTGGGCGATCGGGATGTTTATCGGGGTCGAGCTCATCTTCAGCGGTTGGGCCAGCGTGATGCTGGCCCTGGTGGCGCGCCGCCTGCCGCCCCGGACTGCCTGAGGAGCGGATGCGGTATTTATCGAGATCATATTGACCGGGGGGACAGGAGTTTCGATCTCTGGTGATAGGCAGCCTAAAGATGATCGTAGGTTTGGCCCTGGTGGTTCAGGTAGGCGACGGCCCGCTTGATGCCTGCCAGGGTGAGGTCTTCCATGGGAAAGATCTTGCCGATGTGCCGGACTGTCAGGCTCTCGTGGGGCCAGTATTCCTTCCTGATGGGGTTGAGCCAGACACTTACCGGATATGACGCCCGCAGCTCTTCGAGCCACTCCTGGCCGGCCTTGCGGGCGCTGGTATGGATATCGATGGAGCCGCTGGCGGCCATCAGTTCGGACGGCGCCATGTTGGCGTCGCCGATGAGCACCAGCCTGGTGCTCTTGGTTTCACCCAGGAACCTTTCCCATGGCACCGGCTGCCGCCGCTTAAGATCTTTGTAAACTGTGCCGTAGATACAGTTATGGAAGTAATAGAACCGGATATCCTGGAAAAGATCCCGCAGCTTATTGAAGATCGTTCTTACCAAAGGGACATAGGCGTCCATGGAATAGCCGCCGTTGTCGAGTAAGACTATCAACTTCAGGCGGTTGCGCAATTCCCGTTCGAAGACCAGCTCAATTTCGCCCCCGTTTTTGGCGGTCCGGGCGATGGTGGCGTCGATGTCTAGTTCGGTTTCCGGCCCGGTCGGCCTCAGACAGCGGAGACAGGCGAGGGCCTGCCGCAGGTTTTCGTTGGAGAGGGTCGATCTTTCACTGTAATCGAGGTAGCGCCGGGAATCGATGACCTTCTGAGCCGAACGGTGCAGGCTCCTGCCGTAAACCCGGATGCCGCCGGCCGTAAGGCCACTATGGCCATAGGGGGACCTGCCCCGGGTGCCCACCCAGGTGCTGCCGCCATGGTGCTGCGCCTGTTGGGCCAGAACGGTCTCCCAGAACCTGGCCAGCAGCTCTTCATTGCCGAAGGCGCGGATCTCTTCCGGGGTGATGTGGCCGGCGTCGATCTGCTCTTGGAGCCATTCCCGGAAAGGTTTGCCAGACAGCGCCTCCTCCCAGTCCCTCATCTTCTGCCACAGGCCGGATTTGAGGAAGTAGGAGGAGAAGACCTGCTCGAAAATATCGTAGTGCTCGACCCGCTTCACAAAGATGAGCCGGGCCAGCAGGAAGAGCTGGTCAAGATTCGAGGCGATGCCGCGCTTGAGCGCCCGGTAGAACTCCAGGATATACTGGACGCTTACCGGGACCCCGGCCTCCCGCAATTCATAAACGAAGCCAACCATGCCGTCACTTTGGCCGCGGGCTTTGATCCACTATCTAAAACCGCCCCGGCTTGGTAATCCCTTTGAATTTCAACAGGTCTTCGGTGCGTTTGAGCAGGGTGCCGATGTGGGCCAAGTTCCGGTCCGCGCCGGGGGCCTTGACGCCGGCGGCCTGCATGGAGCCTAACCAGTCCAGCAGTTCCGCCGTGGCCGGCGGCTTCTCGAAACCCTGCTCCCGCAAATGGTAAAAGTTGGTCAGAGAGTCCTCCAGAAATGGCTCCGGCAGGTTGGGGTGATGGAGATTGACGATATTGATCATCTCCTCGCGGCCCGGAAACGGAATGTAGTGGCAGAAACAACGGCGCAGAAAGGGATCCGACAGCTCCCGCTTGGCGTTGCTGGTGATAATGATGATGGGCCTTTTGAGCGCGGTCACCTTGTGATTGATCTCCCGGATCACAAAAGACCCGTCCTCCAGGACGTCCAGGAGGTTGTCCTGGGTGTCCGAATCGGTCTTGTCAATTTCGTCCAGGAGGAGGACGCGCCGGTCTTCGGCCAGGAAGGCCCGGCCGATGGGGCCAAAGCGGAGATAATCCCAAATGTTGTTGACGTCCCGTCCGGTGTCGCCGCTGCCGAACCGGGAGTCGTTCAGCCTAAGCACCGTGTCATAGACGTAGCAAAGCTCTTCGCCCTTGAACGTGGACTTGCAGCGGGCCTCTTCCATGTTCAGGCCGAGGGCCCGGGAGATTTCAAAGGCCAGTTGGGTCTTGCCGGTGCCGGCCTCCCCGGTAAGCAGCAGGGGTTTTTCCATGGCAATGGCGATATTGACTATTTCCCGCAGCTCGGGCGAGAGATAATAGCGGTCGGTTCCTGCAAACTGCATCCTGGCAACTCCCTTCCCAATCGAGTTAGGCATGATGGGCCCGGATAAGGGGCACCCCTGACCTCAATTTAAAATTTTATCAAATCCGCCTGCCGGCAGCAACCAGTCGATTGAGGCCGAAAAATCTGGTTAGGCCGCCCAGGTAACTTCCGGCAAAACAGTTTGCTGCTTGATTATCCCCTATCCTGCCCCTGCGGAGTCACCCAGTTCCCGAGCTTGGTATACCCTGAAGCCACCGTCTTGAGTTCCGGGCGGCGCTTTAAGAACTGGTCCTTCATTTCCCGGAGCCAGTCGGCGTGCCGTTTTGCGTCCTCATAGCCCAGGAAGAAGGAATGTTGGCCCGGCTGCGTCTTCATTTGCAGCCGGCCTTCCTGCCAAACATAGGCGCCGGAACTGCTGCACAACATGCAGCGCACCTGGCCTTCGGGGAGAAAACGAAAGGTGTCCCCTCCGCAAATCGGACAGGCGGGCGCCAGGGGGAGCACCCTTTCCTGGCCGTCGTGCAGCGCCGCCGCTAGCCGCCTGGCCGTCTCCTGTCCTTCCTTCCGCAAAAATATCTCCCCTGGCAGGGCGCCATAGACTACGGCCGAGCCTCTCAAATCTCCCATGGTCAATTTAATGAAACTCTCTACATTCAATTTGGTGTAGCCTTCCATGCCGTCGATGCCGGCGATGGCCACGCCCACCGCCGGTTTTCCCCAAAGCCGGTCGATGTGGGCGTAAAAACTCAGTCCTCTATCCAAAAACCGCTTCAGGCTGGCATTAGCCCCCAGCAGATACGTGGGGGCCGCTACTACATAAGCGTCAGATTGGCTCAAGGTCTCCAGCACCAGGGCAAAATCGTCGTCCTGGGGGCATTTCTCCTCGCCGAACAGGCACTGGTAGCAGGCCTTGCAGGGGCGGATATCCATATCCGGCAGCCTGATGAGTTTTAGCTCCCAATTTCCCGGGAGTTGCAGGTAGAGTTCCTTGATAAAGAGCTCCGAATTGCCAAACTTTCTGGGGGATCCCACCAGGCCAAGTAAGGTTTTCGCCATTTGCCCCCCTCCTTTTTTCGATCTTGCCTACGGAAGTATTGGCTCATGAAAATATGACTTGTCAGGGTGCCTCGATCCCGACCTGCCAGCCATGTTACCACCACTAGGTGAAATAATCCTTGGGAGCCATGGTATTGATCCCCACAAATTTATTTACCCGGCCAGTCCCATATCTACCGCCGAACCGAAAAAGGCTGGACACATCGCACCTCTTTATGGGGATTGCGTCTCGCCACCTCTTCCGCCCGGCTGCCGGTTGCCACGTAGACGGGCTCAGGCCTCTCTTTGAGGGGTTTCACTAGCTGCCGGTAATAGGTCTTTTTATCGGATAGGCAATCACCTTTGACGTCTTCCCCTGCCGGGCAGACCCCCATGCAGTATCCGCAGCGGTCGATGCGGAACATGAGGGATTGCCACAAGGCGGCCGTCTCCCGGTCCTGGAAGCGGGCCCGATAGGCTTCCATATCGGCAGATGAGATGACAGCGTCGATCCAATCCTGAAAACCCATCATGTTATAACGGTAACTGTGAGTGCTGCAGGCCCTGAAGTCAAAGGTTCCATCTTGGCTGATGGCGCCCACCGGGCAGACATCCACGCACAGGCCACACTTGAGGCAAGGGTTGTCTGCCAGGGGCTCATCATATTGATCAACGACTGCCCCATGAAGGTCTCTCCTGCTTTCGAGGCCTCTCATTATAACAGTCTCATTTTGGGGGAGCACCTCATAGCCACCCCTCACCCCATCCCTCTCCTCTCACCGGGGAGAGGGAGTTTGGGCGCTTCCGGGCTGCCCCCGTCTTCTCTGGCTCAAGGCTTGCGGCTACCTTTTTCAATTTTCCTTCGCCAGTCTATATGCCAAATCTCTGCCGGACCCTACGGAATTTGGTCTATTTTTTGCGTGAGATATCCATGATATGAAATTGCTGGCTGTTGATTGAAAACCGAAATTGGCCTGAGTCTCTCATCCTTTTGATACTCCCCAGATCGGGAACTGAATGGCTAACCAGCTACTTTAATTATGGGAACTATGACTGGAGCACCCATGACCCAATCTGAGCAATTCCTCATGGCGGCTTTCGCAGGCGAATCTCAGGCCAACCGCCGGAACCTGGCTTATGCCCCGGGTTAGTTCAGACCGGCTTTCGCCCACGGTTGGCGGCGGGCGTCCTCCGGGGTAGAAGATTGACGAGCAGGTTCAGGGCCGCGACCAGGAGGGCCGCCGCAAAGGCCCATTGGTAGGGCGCCAGTCCCGGGTAGGCTTCCTGCCCCAATAGGGGCGGGTGGTGCAGCTCCAACCAGCCAAAGACCGTCACCATCAGGGTGATCCCGGCCAGGGACCCGAGGTTTTTTAACACCGCATTGGTGCTGGCCGCCAGACCCACCAGGGACGGCCGCACCCCCCGGAGAATCTCGTTGAGATTCGGGGCCTGGAACAGACCCAGGCCCAGCCCCAGGATGACGAACCTGACCGCCAGGCCCAGGGATGTGCCGCCGGGCCCGGCGAACATCAGGGAGGCCAGGCCGCCCAGCATCAGCAGGCAGCCGCTCCTGAGCACCGGCAAATTTCCCCAGCGGTCCGCCAGGTACCCCCCCACTCCGGCCACCGCGGCGTTGGTCAGGGCCAGGACACCCAAGAGCAGGCCCGCTTGACCGGGGGAGTACCCGAAAACCTGCTCCAGGAAAAATGGCAGCAAAAAAAAGGTCCCCATTACCGCGGCGAAGGTCAGAACCACCGCCAGTGACCCGGCCACGAAGGGCCAACTTCTCCACAACTCGCCGTGGAGCAGGGGGAAGGGCTGGCGGCGCTCCAGGAATATCAGGATCAGGAACAACCCGAGCCCCAGGGCCAGGAAACCCTCCGTCAGGCCGTCACCCCAACCCGATTCCCGCAGCCGGGTCAGGGCCAGCACCAGTGATCCCAGGGCGAGGGGTAAGACCAGAGAACCCCAGAGATCCAGTGCCCGCCGGTCCCAGGCCATCTGGGAGCGGAGCCCCCCCAGGGAAATCCCGCCCACCAGCAGGGCCAGGGCGCAGATGGGAACATTGATGAAAAAGATATAGGGCCAGCCCAGGTAGGAAGTGATGAGTCCGCCCAGCGGGGCGCCCACGCTGATGCCCGCGGCAAAGGCGGTGGAAAACAGGCCCAGGGGTAGCCCCCGCTCCCCTTCGCCAAAGGTCGCCGCGATGAGCTTTGGGGCCAGGCCCAGCATCAGGGCAGACCCCAGCGCCTGGCAGCAGCGGGCCGCCACCATGCGGGGAAGGTCCGGGGACAGGCCGCAGAGAACCGAGGAGCCTGTGAAAATCAACAGCCCCAAAAGAAAGAGACGCCCCGGGGCCAACAGGTCGCCCAAACGGCCGCTGATCAGGAGCAGGGAGACCTGGACCAGTAGATAGGCCACCATGACCCAGGAGATTTGCGAAAGCGAGCTGCCGAAGGAATGGGCTATCTGAGGCAGGGCGATGTTGACGATGCTGGTGTCCAGGGTGGCCATGAAGGCCCCCAGGCAGGCGGTGCCGAGGATCAAACCCCGCCGGGGAGGCCGGTCCGCGGGGTGGGCCGCCGTTGACGGCTTGCCAGATCGCCGGCTTATAGGTCACCACCCTGAAAAACCAGGTTTCGATAGTTGGGCATAGCCCCGTTAATCGGCTAATCGGCGGCCACAGGCCGCCCTATCAAACTGATTATATGGATATAGTATCGTTGCCTGCGTAGGGCGCGTCTTAGGCGCCATTAGGGGTGCGTGAGACGCACCCTACGGGGCGGCAGCCCTAGGCCGCCAGGTGCGGAGTGCCCATCTAGTAGTCTGTTGCAAAATTGATTATCCATTCAAAATGACTGATTTTTAACCCCCCTTTGGAAAAGGGGGGGAGGGGGGATTTAATATAACATCTTGAAATCCCCCTAAATCCCCCTTTTTCAAAGGGGGACTTAACCAGGCAAAATACTGCGTTCTAGTCCTGATACTATGTCCAGCTAATTATGGAACACTCCACTAGATGCTCAAATTTGCCGTTTTGCTTTTTACTTTTTACTTTTGCCTTCCTCAATACCCCGCCGGGGCTTCTTCCCGCTCAAAGGCGCCGAAGGTGGTGTATTTGGCCTGGAAGTTGAGCTTGATCTTGCCGGTGGGGCCATTCCGCTGCTTGCCGATGATGATCTCCGCGGTGCCCTGCTCCGGGGAGTCTTCCCGGTAGACCTCATCCCGGTAAATGAAAATGACCACGTCGGCATCCTGCTCGATGGCCCCGGATTCACGCAAGTCCGCCAGTTGCGGCCGCTTGTTGGGCCGGTCCTCCACCTTGCGGTTAAGTTGGGAGAGCACGATGACCGGCACCTTCAGCTCCTTGGCCAGGGCCTTCAAGGACCGGGAAATCTCCGAGATCTCCTGCTCCCGGCTGTGCACGTCGGCCCGGCCGCGCATGAGCTGCAGGTAGTCGATGACCAGCATATTAAGTTTGCCGTCCGCCTTGAGGCGCCGGGCCTTGGCCCGGATGTCGAGAACGGTGGCCGCCGGGGTGTCGTCGATGTAGATGGGGCAATCGAGGAGATAACCCGCGGCGGTCTGCAGGTTGGCCCATTCCATGGTGCTCAGGAAGGCCCGGCGCAGGTTGGAGGCGTCCACCTTGCCGACGCTGGAGAGCAGCCGCCGCACCAACTGCTCCCTGGACATCTCCAGGGAGAAGAAGGCCACGTGCTTCTGAGGCTTGAAGGCGGCGTTGTAGGCAATGTTCAGAGCCAGGGCGGTCTTCCCCATGCTGGGGCGGGCGGCGATGATAATCAGGTCGCTGTCCTGGAAGCCCGCGGTGAGGTGGTCCAGGTCCTTGAAGCCACTTTCCACCCCGGTGATCCGGCTAATATCCCGGTGCCAGATGGCCTCCAGGTTGGAGATCTCCTTTTCCACCAGGGCCGACAAGGGCTGGAAGCCCAGCCGCACCTTGGATTCGGCCACCTCGAAGATTTTCTGCTCGGCGGTGTCCAAAAACTCGGCGACATCCTCCACCGGGCCAAAACAGGCGCCGGCAATCTCCTGGGTGGTGTCCAGCAGGCGGCGCAGCACCGCCTTGTCGTGCACCAGGCCGGCATAATAGTCGGCATTGGTGGCGAATCCCACCTGCTCGCTCAGCCCCGCCAGGAAGACCGGCCCCCCCACTCCTTCCAAGTGCCCCCGCTCAGCCAGGAGGGCGCTGACGGTCACCAGGTCCACCGGATCCCCCCGGCCATAGAGATCCAGCATGGCCTGAAAGATTCTGCCGTGGGCCTCCCGGTAAAAGTCGCCGGCCGCAATCAGATCGGCCACCCGGTCCAGCACCTCCGGACGCACCAGGATGGCCCCCAGGACCGATTGCTCCGCCTCGGCGTTGGCCGGAGGGGTAAAGCCGCCGGCGTGGGCGGCTGCCGCCGGGGCCGCGGCCATTCGTTGGGCGTTGCGCCGAAGGCTTCCAGGCATGGTGACTCTCCCCGGTTGGCAGAAGGGTTATCTGTTGGTAACTATTTGAATTATAAAGATTATTAATTATATCGAAAACATGAGGCGATTGCAAATAGGGGTTGGGCGCTCCATGGAGGCGGGGAGGGAATAAAAGTTAAAGATCTAGAACCAAGTTGACGTTTTTATAGAAGATTAGGTGGTCTTCCCCAAAGGGTTAGCTGGGTTTTTCTCCCAATGGCTCAAAATCCTGCCTCCATTCCGATGAAAAGCAGCCAATTTTTGCATCAGAGCGCACAGGCGAGACGCCTGTGCCGCCAATTTACCATCAGGGGAAAAAAACGAATGCCTGATGGGGAAATCAACTGTAGCCGCAAGCTTTAGCTTGCGCAGGCTAAAGCCTGCGGCTACTTTGGAAATGCAATCTAATTAATGCCCTGATTCATATATCTCGGATGGGTGTCAGCAGGCTGAGAACCGTCGGCCCCTGACCCCTTTCCTCCAAAAACCATACTTAACAAAGCTATTCTGCCTCGGCCACCACTGCCACGGTGATTTCGGCCTTGACCTCCGGAGCCAGGCGGACGGGGACCTGGTAGCTGCCCAGCTTTTTGATAGGCTCCGGCAGGTCCAATTGCCTGCGGTCGATATTGAAGCCTTGAGCCTCCAGCGCCGTGATGATCATGGCCGCGGTCACCGAACCGTAAAGGCGCTCTCCCTCTCCCACCCGCTGGGCAATGGTGACGCTCACCCCTTCCAGTTGGGCGAGATTGGCCAAAGCGGATTCCTGCTCCTTGGCCCGGAGTTCGGCATATCGGGCTTTAACCTGTTCCACCTGGGCCAGGTTGCCACGGGTCGCTTCCAGGGCCAGACCCTGGGGAATCAGGTAATTTCTGGCATAGCCCCGGGCCACCTCCACCACGGAGCCAATTTCACCCAGCGCGACAACGTCTTTCGTCAGAATGACTTTCAACTCTCGATACCTCCTCCGGCATCCCCGGGTTGCCGGTGCAAACGGCGAAAATCGAACCAGAGGTCCAGCACTCCCAGGATGATAATCAAAAAAAAGAGCGGGTTTAAAAACAGCAGGCCGTAGCCGACGATCCGCAGAACCAAGGGCAGCCTCAGACGGTGAAACCAGCCGGCCATCACTCCCAAACCCTGGCAGAAATAGAGGACCGCCGTGATCAGCAACAGGTTGAAGCTGAGGGAACGCAGCGCCGCCACCGGAACCAACAGCAAAAAACCGGCGCCCAGAGCCCCGAAGATGAGCCATTCGGGCAGGGCCCAATAATAAAGAGGCGGCGCCGGCTTCTGGCCGCCCCACAGCCAGGCCAATTGCCGGGCCAGCACCACGTTCAGCCAGGCCACCAGGCCGGTATTGGTGACCACCAGGGCCGGCAGCAGCCGTTTAAGCAGGGCTTCCAGTTCACCCGGGGAAATCTCCCCGGTTAGCGCCCCCCCGGAGGCGGCACCGCCTCCCCCCAGCACCTGGTGCACCGACTTCATGATATCCGCGCCCCGCTGGGCCAGGAGAACCTGGGGGCTCACCCCCTGATAAACGGCCTGTCCCAGCACTAAGAGCAGAGCCAGGCCGCTCAGGATCAGCACCGTGAGCATGATGGCCCCGGGGGCGGACACGCCCCGGTGTTGCAGGGCGCTCAACAAGAAGCCCATGAGCAGCAGGCTCAGGAAGCTGAGATTAGTCCAGAGGGTTTCCAACCCGGGATTCAAGGCCAGGACAGCCACGACGCCGGCCAGGACCAGCAGCAGGGCTTCCCGGTCTCCCAGGCGCCAGCCTGCCAGCAGCACCGGCAAGGGCGCCAGGATGCCCGCCAGCAGGTAGCCCAGGGGGTGCAGGTGCGCCCCGATTAAGAGCAGCAGCAGGAAGCTTAAACAGGCGAACCAGATGGAGAGGCGGCCTCCGGGTAACAAGGCTCTGCTCCAGCCATTATGTTGGCGGCGCGATGGGAACGTACGGAATCAGGGCCAGCAGCCGGGCTTGCTTGATGGCCCTGGTGAGCCGGCGCTGGTGGCGGGCGCAATTTCCCGAAATCCGCCGGGGAATGATCTTGCCCCTCTCCGTGACAAACTGCCTCAAGGTGTTGAAATCCTTATAGTCGATGGGCAGGTTGGCGTCCACGCAAAAGCGGCAAACCTTGCGCCTGACATAAAACTGTTTCCGTTTGCGGCGAGGCATTACCGGCATGGCTTAGTCCTCCTGTCCCTGCGGGGCGGCTTCGGCTTCCACCTCGGAAACGGGCGCCGCCACGGCCTCAACTGCAGCTGCGGCCTCCGGGGCCGCCTCCTCGGGTTCAGTCTCCGGGGGCGGGGCCGCTGCCGCTGCCGCCTGGACTCCGGCGGCGATTTCCTCCTGCAGGGCCTCCATGTTTACTTTTTCGGATTTCTTGGCGGTGTGAGAGCGGATGAGCCGATCGTCGATGCGGTAGTTGCGCTCCAGTTCCTTGACGGTGGCCGGCGTACCGGCGTAGTCCACCACGACGTAGTAACCCCGGGTAACTCCCTGGATCCGGTAGGACAGCTTCTTGCGGCCCCATTCCTCCAGGCGCACCAGGGTGCCTCCCTGGGTGGAGATGATCTTACTGAACTTGTCGATGGTACCCTTAATCTCTTCGTCCGGGAGGTCGCCGTTCACCACCCAGACCGACTCATAGCGGCGCATTATTCCTCCTTATGGCCTAGTGGCCCTGGCGCCTTCGGCCCAGGGCAAGGAGAGTAAAAGAGTAAAAATGGAATTTAACAAAAGGCTGAAGTATTGTCAACCGGCAGGAAGCCTTAAATCACTTCAACAAAGGACTTCCGGGACGCGCTCCGGGAACCGGCGGGAATCAGGCGGCCGGTGCAGGTTCTCACCAGCCGCCCTCTCTGTGGCTTTCCCATGATCTTACTGGACGGTGAAAATGGCATCCTGCTGGTCGCTGCCGTAGCTGGTGATCACCCGGCTGGTGACGGTATACTGGCCAACGGCCGCGTTATTGGGCAGGCCATAGGCCACGGAATCGTTGAAGTTACCGTTGTTATTGGTGACCGTAGCCTGGTAAGGCTGACCCAGCAACTGGCCGCCGTAGCGGACCTCCCGCACCAAGGTGACCGAGGTTGGCGTATTGTCAGGGGTCAGGATGGTGTAATTCATCTGCAGGTTAACCTGTTGGCCAGGGGCTACCACCGCAGGGTCTGCGGATACCCGATCGATTTTCACCAGGTTGCCCTGAGATGGGTTGTAATTAGAGTTCTGGGCCGCGGCCTGATTGGAGAGCATCTCACTATTACGGTGTTCCGCATAGAGATAACCTCCCACTCCTCCCAGGAGACCGCCGGCGGCGGCGCCCACCCAGGCGCCGGTGGCGGGCGCGCCGGTGGCCGCGCCAATGATGGCGCCTACGGCCGCCCCGGTGGCCGCACCTCCCAAGGCCCCGCCGGCCGCGGACTGTTCCGGCGAATAAAACCCGGTTTCATTCATGCAACCCGCCAGCGCCAGGGGAAAAACGATTATCATTCCCAAGGCCAGGATTCTCCTGAACATCTCAACCTCCTCCTTCTGCAATTAGGCGGAACCGGTTCACCTTTCTTTTCATATACTCACCACAATAAGTCTTTTTTTTCCGGCGTGCAAGTTTGCCGCCAAAGGCAAAGGCGGGGAGCACCAGGGGGCGGACCCAGGGGTTCGCGGCCAATTTCCCCTCACCGCTCACTGCTCACTGCTCACTGCCAACTTTTCCCGGTCGCTCAGTAGCTGGTCCAGGATGCCGTTGACAAAGGCCCCCGAGTCCTCGGTTCCATAGCGCTTGGCCAGCTCGATGGCTTCGTTGATCACCACTTTGGGGGGAATTTGGCGCTGGTAGAGGAGTTCATAGGCTGCCAGGCGCAGGAGGTTGCGGTCCACCGCGCCCATGCGCTCCAGGCGCCAGTGTTCGGAAAAGCGGCGGATGAGGGCGTCCAATTCTCCCCGATGGGAGGCCACCCCGGCTGTCAATACCCGCAGATAGGTTGGCACGCCGGGGCCTTCCGAATGAAAATGGCGCCAGAAAAGCTCTAAATCCTCCGGGCTGCCGCTCCGGGCGTATTCATCGTGATAGAGAAATTGCAGGGCCCATTCCCGGCAACGGCTGCGGGAATAAGCCGGCAAGAAATTAGGCTCCCAGGGCCTTCAGAAGATTGGCCATCTCGATGGCGGCTGCCGCCGCGGCGAACCCTTTGTTCCCCGCCTTGCTGCCGGCCCGCTCGATGGCCTGCTCCAGGTTGTCGGTGGTGAGAATGCCAAAGGAGATTGGCACCCCGCTCTCCAGGGCCACCTGGGCGATCCCCTTGCTAACTTCCCCGGCCACGTAATCGAAGTGGGGAGTGGAGCCCCTGATCACCGCGGCCAGGCAAACCACTGCGTCGTGGGTCTTGGCGGCTGCCAGACGTTTGGCCGTCAGCGGGATTTCCCAGGCCCCCGGCACCCGCACTACCAATAAATCGTCTTCCGCCACCCCCTGGCGCTGCAGGCAATCCAGGGCCCCTTCCAGCAGGCGCTCGGTAATAAAGGAATTGAAGCGGCTGACCACCAGGGCAAATTTCAGCCCGGCGCCAATGAGCTTGCCTTCTACCGTACGCATCCTTCCCCCTTCTGAGTTCCTCAGCTTGAGTTTTTGGTGTTCTTCCGGGTCCCTAATCCCCTGATCAGAGAAAGGCAGCGTCTGCTGCCAGCTAATCTTGAAACCTGACCTTAATTTTCCACCAGCTTCAACAAGTGGCCCATCTTTTGGCACTTGGTCTTGAGATAGTTGCGATTCATCCGGTTGGGAGGAATCTCCAGCGGCACCCGCTCCACCATCTTGAGGCCGTAGCCCTCCAGGCCGATGATCTTCTTGGGATTGTTAGTCATCAGGCGCATCTGGCGGACTCCCAGGTCGCGCAAGATTTGGGCCCCGATGCCGTAATCCCGCAGGTCCGCCTTAAAACCCAGGGCTTCGTTGGCTTCCACCGTATCGGCGCCCTGGTCCTGCAATTCGTAGGCCCGCAGCTTATTGACCAGGCCGATGCCCCTGCCCTCCTGGTGCATGTACAGGATGATGCCTCTGCCTTCGCACTCCACCAGTTGCATGGCGGCTTCCAGTTGGTCCCCACAGTCGCAGCGCAGGGAATGGAAAACGTCGCCGGTGACGCATTCGGAATGGACTCGCACCAGCACCGGCTGGTCCGGCGCGATCTCCCCCTTCACCAGGGCCACATGCTGGTTGTCATCCACGTCGTTGTCATAGGCAATGGCAGTGAATTCCCCGAAATAGGTAGGCAGTTTGACGCTGGCCCGGCGGTGTACAAAGGATTCGTGCCGCAGCCGGTATTCCACCAGGTCGGCGATGGTGGCGATCTTCAGGCGATGCTCCTGGGCAAACTTCTCCAGGTCCGGCATCCGGGCCATGGTGCCGTCATCTTTCATAACCTCGCAGATCACCGCGGCGCCCTTCAGCCCCGAGAGGCGGGTCAGGTCCACGGAGCCCTCGGTCTGGCCCGTGCGCACCAGGACCCCGCCCCTCCGGGCCCGGATGGGGAATACGTGCCCGGGGCTCACCAGGTCTTCGGCCTTGGTGTGGTCCGCCACCGCGGTGAGGACGGTGGTGGCCCGATCCGCCGCCGAGATGCCCGTGGTCACCCCGCGCCGGGCTTCGATGGAGACGCAGAAGGCCGTCTTGAAGCCCGACTGGTTGTCTCGCACCATTTGGGGCAATTTCAGGCGCTCCACCAGGTCAGCCTCCAGGGCCAGACAGACGAGTCCCCGTCCGAAGCGGACCATGAAATTGATGGCCTCCGGGGTCACCAGCTCCGCGGCCATGGTGAGGTCGCCCTCGTTTTCCCGGTCTTCGTCATCCACCAGGATGATCATCTTGCCCTGGCGGAGGTCTTGCATGACCTCTTCAATAGGTGTTAACGCCATTCCGTTTGGTTCCTGTTTTCTGTTGTCTGTTTCCGGGTATTGCCGGCGCCGGCATCTGAGCCGGCGATTTTTTGCCCACTGCTTACTGCTTTGGGCCCAGTTTTCTGTTTCCTGTTTTCTGTTTTTTGTTATTGCAGGCACCGCCATCTGAGCCGGTGATCCTTTTGCGCTGCTCACTGCTTACTGCTCACGGCTTACTGTATTAAAGGAATCCGTGCCGGGCCAGCGCCTCCAGGGTGACTCCCTGGCCGGTCCCGGAGTCCTTCCCCAATAGCCGGGCCACGTATTTGCCGATAAGGTCCGCCTCCAGGTTTACCCGGTCTCCCACCCGCAAAGTCCCAAGGGTGGTGTTCCGGGCGGTGAAAGGGATGATATTGACGCTGAAGGCGGCTCCCTTGATCGAGTTCACGGTCAGAGAAACCCCGTCCACCGCAATGGAGCCCTTCTCGATGACCAGGGCGCCCAGAGGCCCGGGTAGCTCTATCTGCAACTGGAAGTGAGCCGGGCCGGTCCTGAGCTGCCCCACCCTGCCGGCGGCATCCACGTGGCCGCTGACCAGGTGTCCATCCAGGCGGTCGCCAAGCCGCAGGGATCTTTCTAAGTTTACCCGGTCACCCACCTTTTTCAAGGGGAAAGTGGTGCGGGCCAGGGTCTCGGGCGAGACCTCAAAGCTGGCCGCCGGCGGCGCCAAGGCCACCACCGTCAGGCAGGCTCCGGCCACCGCCACCGACTCTCCCAGGTTCAGTTCGGAGGCCGGGAACGGGGTCTTGACCGTGACCTTGAGTCCTTCCGCCAGCGGCGTGAGCCCGACAATCTCCCCCACCCCTTCCACTAATCCGGTAAACATGGAGCCTATCCTGATTGGTGATTTCCTTTAAGATCTTACCATTTATTGGCGGCCGGGGAAACCTTGCCAAATAGTAGGCCCCGCCGGACGCTTAAGCCACCGTCACCTCGGGGCTGAGAAAGACGTCCTGGATGGCGTTGAAGAGATCCACCCCTTCCTTCATGGGACGCTGGAAGGTCTTGCGCCCGGAGATCAGCCCCATGCCCCCGGCCCGTTTGTTGATCACCGCGGTGCGCACCGCCGCGGCCATGTCGTTCTTCCCGGAGCCGCCGCCGGAATTGATGAGCCCGGCCCGGCCCATGAAGCAGTTGGCCACCTGATAGCGGCACATATCGATGGGGTGAGTCCCCGCCAACTTGGTATAGACCAGCTCATTGGTCTTGCCGAATTTGGGCAGGGCCTTGTAGCCGCCGTTGGTCTCCGGCATTTTCTGCTTGATGATGTCCGCCTCGATGGTCACTCCCAGATAGTTGGCCTGGCCGGTCAGGTCGGCGGAGGCGTGCATGTCCCCCTGCTCCGTCTTGAAGGCGGGATTGCGCAGATAACACCAGAGGATGCAAGCCATCCCCAGTTCGTGCGCGAGTTTGAAGGCCTCGCTGACCTCCTGGATCTGGCGCCGGCACTCGACGGAGCCGAAATAAATGGTGGCCCCCACCGCGGCCGCACCCATATCAAAGGCCTGTTCCACGCTGGCAAACATAGTCTGGTCATAAAAATTGGGATAGCTGAGCATCTCGTTGTGATTCAGCTTGACGATGAAGGGAATCTTGTGGGCGTATTTCCGAGCCACCGCGCCCAAGATCCCCAGGGTGGAGGCCACCGCGTTGCACCCCCCCTCCAGGGCCAGCTTGACGATGTTTTCAGGATCGAAATAGATGGGATTGGGGGCAAAGGAGGCCGCGGCGGAATGCTCCACCCCCTGGTCCACCGGCAAAATGGAGAGATAGCCGCGGCCGGCCAGGCGGCCATGGCCGAAGAGGGCCGCCAGGGAGGCCAGCACCCTGGCCGAGCGGTCGCTCCCCACCAAGACCCGGTCGATGAAATCCGGCCCCGGCAGGTGCAGGCTCTCTTTGGGAAATCCTTGGCATTTATGGTTCAAAAGGTCATCAGCCTCGGGGCCCAGCAAAGATTGAATCTTTTTAATCATGGCCATCTTCACCTCCTGAAAGGCAGTTTTCTGTTTTCGGTTTTCTGAATGCGGTCTTCCTATTCAGGATAAGGGTTTAGATTTCTTCGATTTTTGCGGGGGAACCGGCAAAATGCCGCAATGGTTCTAATGATCTCCTTATAATTTAAGATAAGATCACACTACGCTTAGGCAATGGCAAATATTTTTTCTATTTTTTCCCAGCGGCCATCAACTCCAGGGCCACCCGGGCCGCTCCTTGTGAGGCGTCGAGGCCCGTAAGGCTCCCGACGATCCGGGCCAGCCCCGGCCCCAGCGCCGCCAGGCGCTGCCGGTCCTTAATCCAGCCCAGCGCCTCCCCGGCCAGGCGCTCCGGGGTAAAGTCTTCCTGGATCAGCTCCGGGAAGAGCCGTTCCCCGGCCAGGAGGTTGGCCATGCCCACGTGCGGTACCCGCACCAGCCATCGGCCCACCCGGAAAGTCAGGGGCGACACCTGATATACTATCACCGTGGGAGTGCCGGCCAGGGCCGCTTCCACTGTGGCCGTGCCCGACGCCACCACGGCCAGGTGCGCTGCGGCCAGGGACTCGTAGGATTGTCCGGAAAGGATTGCCAAAGGCCCTCGGCCACCGCCCCCCTCGCACAACCATTGTTTTACCATCCCCTTAACCAGCTCCGCCGGGGCGGTGGAGGCCAGGGGCAGGAGGAACTGGCATTGCGGGATGGCTTTATGGATCAAAGCAGCGGCCTCCAGCATGGGGGGCAGGTGCCGCTCAATTTCGCTGGCCCGGCTGCCCGGGAGCAGGGCGACGGTGAGGCGTCCAGGTTCCAGGCCCACCCGGGCCAGCCAGGAACGCCGCGCCTCCGGGGGCCGCAGGGTCTCCAGCAGCGGGTGGCCCACATAGGTGGCCGGCACCCCTCGCTCCCGGTAAAAATCGGCCTCAAAAGGGAAGATCACCACCAGGCGGTCCACCAGGCGGGCCAGGGTGCGCACCCGGTAGCTGCGCCAGGCCCACACCTGGGGGCTGATGTAATACATCACCGGGACCCGGTAATACCTGGCCAGCCGGGCCACCCAGAAGTTGAAATCCGGAAAATCGACTAATATGGCCAGGGCGGGCTTGCGGCTCTTCAAGGCCCGGCCCACGTCCCACAAGGCCCGCATCACCGCCCCCAGGCGGCCCGCCACCTCCGAGAGGCCCACCACCGCCAGATCCGAGGCGGGGCAGAGGAGGCGCACTCCCTGGGCGGCCAGGGCCTCACCCCCGATGCCGAAGAACTCCGCCTGGGGCAATCGCTCCTTAATGGCCGCCACCAACCGGGCCGCATGCTCGTCCCCGGACGCCTCCCCGGCAACCACCAGGATTCCCCCAGGTTTTTTATCAGTCTTTACCATATTCCTTGATGAGAAATCTTAGCGGTGCCCACCCATATATGCTCAATTTTGCCTTTTTATTTTTTCCTTTTACCTTTTTACTTTTTCCTTACTAACCCCTAACCCCTGACCCCTTAGCCTTTGGCTATCTTCATGGCGGCATTAATCTTCAGGGCCAGGTCCAGGGCAGCCCGGCCGGCCTCGCCGCTGATGGGAGGCTCCTGCTCATCTAAAACCGCCCTCACAAAGGCGCTGATCTCTTTGAGCAGGACGTCTTCCTGGGGAAAGCGGCGGCTTTCCAGGGCCACCCCGGGAATGGGGCCCGAGGCGCCCTCCTTCTTGAAGGCCACGGTCAGTTCCCGGTCCTCAAAATCTACGGCCAGGTAGGCGTCCGTTTGGAAGAGGCGGAACTTGCGCATGCTCTTGAAGGACATCCGGGAGGCGGTAAGGTTGGCGATGCAGCCGTCGCCGAACTCCAGGCGGGCGTTGGCCAGATCGATGCGGTCGGTGAGCACCGAGATGCCCGCCGCCCTGATCTCCTGCACCGGGGCCTCGACCAGGGAGAGGACATGGTCCAGGTCATGGATCATCAGGTCCAGGACCACGTCCACATCGGTGCCCCGCTCCTTGAAAAACGCCAGCCGGTGGCTTTCGATGAAGCGGGGTCCGTGCGCCCGGCTCTTGAGTTCCTCCATGGCGGAATTGAAGCGCTCCAGGTGCCCCACCATGAGGATGCGCCCGCGCTCCCGGGCCAGGCGCACCAGGGAGTCGGCCTCGGCCACCGTGATGCTGATGGGCTTTTCCACCAGTACCTGGCAGCCGGCCTCCAGGGCGTCCCGCACCACCTCAAAATGGACGGAGGTGGGCACCGCGATGCTCACCGCGCTGACTTTCGGCAGCAGCGCCCGGTAATCACCGTAGGCTTCGGCGCCCAGGGCCCCGGCCACCTCCCGGGCCTGGGCCTCGTTGAGGTCGGCCACCCCCACCAGATCCGTCTCCTGGAGATGGGCGTATTTCTCGGCGTGGAAGCGGCCCAGATAGCCGACGCCGATAACCCCGACTCTTAAGGGTGCAACCATGATGAACAGATTCCTCCAGAGGAGATAACGTGTTGGCAGTAAGAATAGACCCGCCCCTACACTGCCCACGCAGGCTCATCATACCGGAAAAGGAGGCCCGGAGGCAATGAATTCCGGGAGGAAACCGTTTGACAAGCGCTCCTTTAAACGATAAAAATTTCCAGATGCTCTCAGGGAGGACGGATGGATGGTGGAAAAGGCTAAATATATCTGGCTGGACGGCAAATTCATTCCCTGGGCCGAGGCCCAGGTGCACATTATGACCCATGCCCTGCATTACGGTCTGGGAGTCTTCGAGGGTATCCGGGCTTACCACTGCCAGGACGGCCGCACCGCCATTTTTCGCCTGAAGGAGCATATCCGCCGGCTGTTCGACTCCGGCCACGTTATGCAGCTCGACATCCCCTATAGCCGTTCCTCGATCGAGGAGGTCTGCTGCGACCTGCTGCGGCGGAACGGCCAGGAATCCGGCTACCTGCGCCCCCTGGTGTTTGTGGGCGAGGGGGTCATGGGCCTGCATCCCCAGGATAACCCCATCCGGGTGGCCATCATCAGTTGGGTTTGGGGCGCCTATCTGGGAGAGGAGGGCCTGAAGAAGGGTATCCGGGCCAAAATCTCCTCGTTCACCCGGCACCACGTCAACGTCATGATGACCAAGTCCAAGACCACGGCCAACTATGTCAACTCCATCCTGGCCAAGCGGGAAGCCACCTTCCTGGGTTTTGACGAGGCCCTGATGTTGGATACCGACGGCTATGTGGCCGAGGCCTCCGGGGAAAACATCTTCATCGTCTCGGACGGGGTGCTGCGCACGCCGCCGCTGACCTCAGTGTTGCCCGGGATCACCCGCTCCAGTATCCTCACCCTGGCCCAGGACCTGGGCGTGCAGGTTCGGGAAGACCTCTTTTCCCGGGATGAACTCTACCTGGCCGATGAGGCCTTCCTTACCGGCACCGCCGCCGAAGTCACCCCCATCCGGGAAGTGGACGGCCGGGTCATCGGTCCCGGGAAACCGGGCCCCATCACCCTGAAACTGCAGACCGCCTTCTTTGACGTGGTCCTGGGCCGGGACCCGCGCTATCAGAACTGGCTCGCCTATATTTAAAACCAGTTTTCGGTTTTCGGTAAAAAGAAAAAAAGGGCCGGGGAGAACTTTACTCTCCCGAGCCCTTTTCCTTATTCCAGTTATTTTTTTTACCAAAAACCGGAAACCGCCGGCCTGGTTATTCGCCGACGCAGTACTTTAGATATTCGAGCATGATATCGGTTTCGGTAATCAGGCCCACCAGGCGGTCATGGTCCACCACCGGCAGGGAGCCGATTTTCTTGTCTATCATCATCTTGACGGCCTTGCACAGATCCAGCTCCGGAGAGATGGTGACAATCTCCTGCACCATGATGTCCTTGATGCGCACGGTTTTCATCACCTCGCGAGGGGTCTGGCCGCTGTAACCGAGGGCCTGGGCCAGGGAACTGCGAAACAGGTCCCGCTCCGAAACGATCCCCACCAGCCTGGCGCCATCCACCACCGGCAAATGCCGGATCCTCCCCAATCGCATGATGTCGTTGGCCAGACTCAGTTCGTCGTTGACATCCAGGGTGGCCACTTCCTTGATCATCACTTCCTTGACCTTCATTCACCGTCTCCTGGGAGTGGATTACGTGATTGCTTAAGATGATGGGTGACGCCGCACCCATCGCCCCTGGAACATTCCTCGCCTCACATCGATGCCAGCCATTCCTGGCCCCGGGCGCTCAGGTCCCCCAGAATCTTCAAGGCCCGCCGGGCCTCGTCCTGGCTGAGAAAACCCATGCCGCAAGCCGGGGTGAGAATGGCCCGGGACAGGATCTCCCTGGGGGTGGACTTAAGCTCCTCGGCCAGCCGGGCCACCTGCCCTGTGAATCGCAGCCACAGGCCCTCGGCGGTTTCCTGGCGGAAATCCTCGCCGGTGGGCACCAATCCCCAGGCCAGCCAGCCGCCCCGCTCAAAAAATTTCACCAGCGCCGCCCCATACAGTTGCAAGCTTTCGAAGTAACCATAGGAATCGAAACTGAGAAGATCGATGGGGGCCGAAAGCAGCAGACCCCAGTCAGTGTTGCCGCAGCAATGGAGGCCCACGACGATAGGTGCGCCCACGGCCTGGCGCAATTCTTCGATGGTCTGGCCCAGGATCTCCAGGACTTCCTCCCGGGAGATGGGTAGATAGGCGGACCCGAATCCGGTGAGATAAGGCTCATCCAAAAAGATGACCGGGGCCTTCCCCAATTCCCGGAACCGGCTGGCCTGCCAGGCGGCCTTGCGGGCCAGGCCCAGGCAGACCGCCTGGGTCAGTTCCCGGTCGAACAGGATGGGTTTGCCCTCCTGGTCCTTGACCATCCCGGCAAAGGTCACCGGTCCCGCCAGTTGACCTTTCAGGGTCTGACAGGGATGTCCAGCGGCGGCCCGGAGCAGGGCAAAGAAGCCGCGGGCCTCCTTCTCCTCCATGGCAAATGGGGTTAGCTCACCGGCCAGGACCGCCTCATAAAATTCCGCCAGGGCCTGGTCCCGGGCAAGATCCGGGTTCACCTGCACGGTGCGGGCCGCCTCGTCGATCTTCAAGACCGCCAGGCCCCGGGCGGCCTGGGCAGTCATCTCCTCCCCAAACCCCAGGCGCACCATTTGAGGCCAATAGGGCATCCGGGGCATGGTCTCCAGGATCAGGGCCACCGTTTCCTCCGGATCGGTAAAGGGCACCGAGCCGATGCCGGTGGCGGCCATGGGAGTCAAGGGCAACTCGATCTTCGTCACTCCGCTTTCCTCACTTGAGGGTTGGAAACCTTTTCCAGGGATTTCCAAAGTATCAAAAACCTATGATTTTTACCCAGACTTGTCAATAGAGGCCATAGATAACTCCTCATCTCCGGAGGGGGCGGCGGGACCCCTGCCCTTCCCAAAAATATCGAAAAATTCCTTGCCGGGGCCGCGACTTAGTAAAAAAATATCAGTTATCTTGACCTCAACCCCCCAAAACCCTCATTTTTGCTTGCATTCGAGAAAATCTTGTGGCAATATTCATTTCGGAAGTCTGGTTGGGGGGAAACATGACTTCGCCTGCTGCTCCACTCGAGGCCGTCAGCTTTAAAGGCAGTCACAGACTGCTGACCGGACTGGTCGTCATCCTGGGGGGGATGATACTGGTCATGGTGTTCTTAAGCCACCGGAGCCTCTACCAGATCTATCGCTCTCACCAGGAACAGTTGCGTCTGGATCAGGAGAACGCCCGCCTGGCCGAGGAGAACGCCCGCCTGGCCCGCACCATCGACCGCTTGCAGAACGACCCGGTCATGATCCAGGCCCTCATTCACCACGAGTTGAATTTCGTTAAGAAAAACGAGATAATCTTTCAGTTGCCCCCTGGCCAAGGTCAGCACTCCGCATCGCCCTCGCCGCCCCTGGGCGGCCCTCTTGCTGAGTCCCCAGCCGAGGCCGGAGCCCCACCGGAAGCCGGCAAGCACTCCTGGCCCTGGAATTGGCTGGAGTGGGCTCCCAAACCCAGCCCCAGGAATACCCGCTGAATCGAGGCGGGTAGGCCGTTTAACTCGCCACGGCTGCGGTTTGCCCCGGTAAAGCCGGATAGTCTGAGGCCGGCCCCCAATTTCGTAGAGCTTGGAATCTAACGACACGGAAGGAAAAAGGTGGCCTATGTACTCCACGGCCGAGTTTAAAAAAGGCTTGAAGATAGAGTTGGACGGCACTCCCTACGTCATGGTCGATTTTCAACACGTCAAGCCCGGCAAAGGCGGCGCCTTTGTGCGCACCAAGCTGAAAAACCTTCTAAGCGGGCGGGTGATTGATCAGACCTTCCGCTCGGGGGAACGGGTCAAGAAACCGGACCTCGTAGAACGGGAGATGCAGTATCTCTACCGGGAGGGGGACCGCTACTGCATGATGGACAACGACAGCTACGAACAGATCATGCTCACCGAGGCGCAGGTGGGTGAGGCGCGCCTCTATCTCATCGAAAATCTGGACCTCAAGGTCCTCTTCTTCAATAAAGAGCCGGTGGGTGTGGAGTTGCCCAACTTTGTGGAGCTTAGGGTGGCTCAAGCCGAACCCGGATTCAAAGGCGACACCGCCGCTGGAGGGACCAAGCCCGCGGTCCTGGAGTCCGGCGCCACCGTCCAGGTGCCCTTGTTCATCAATGAAGGGGACCGGGTCAAGGTTGACAGCCGCACCGGCGGCTATATTGAAAGGGTAAAGTGAGGACGGGGCCTAAGCCAGTTTCACCAGGATCACGTAGCGCCGCACCCCGAAATTCATGGCCTGTTCCTTACACGCCATGTAGATGTCCACTTTCTTGTGCATCCTATTGGCCATGCGGTCTTTGAACTCATAGACCCCCAGCCCGGTCAGCAAGAGCCGGTCGCCGAACCCCAGGTTCAGGGCCTGTTCCACATCCCGGCTGACCGCCAGGAAGCCTTCCCGCACGCGTTCGCCCGAGGCGGTGATCCCCTTGGAGGAGCCGGGGCAATAGGCCGACGGATAACAATAGGCGGTAGCTGTGACAATGGTCATGGTGACGCACATGGTAGGTCGAGGGGCACAAATTATGCCGACCCCGAGCAGACCTACGATCGCCATCGTTCTCATTTTCCCTCCCTTTGAAGGCAGTTCAGGATTGCTTCTGATGGCTGGGGAACAATTGGATTAGGAACCGACAGGAAAAATTTGGGGCCGCGGCCCCTGGATTTGTTGCAAGTGATTTTGTCGCCTTCGGCCTTCGGTCGCTCCGGAAACAGCCCGGCTATTAACGGCCACCCGGTCTCAGGTTCCCATCCCCATCAATCCATTGGTGAAGTTCACTTGGCGCACGACCAAAAGGACTGCTGTGACTCGATTGTTCCATATATCACAATATTTTTAAAGCTGTCAAGAAAATAATCACAATAATAGATATGTTATTGTAATAACAGATTAATTATCTACGAAAACCTATTTTTGTCTTGGCTTTCAGAAATTATCGATCTTGTTTCGGCTGATTTTGTTCGAAAATGGGGGAAATACCTATGATTTGCCCTGTTTTGAGGCTCGAGGTGGAAGATTTTTCAGGGTGGGAACACTGATTTTTAGCATTTGTTAACATTTAAGAATATTATCAATAATATCTTCATGTTATATGTGTTTAAATTAATTTACAATTCCCATTAACCGGGACCTGCCCCCTTGAGCACCTTGGCACCTTCCTGTCAAGGCAACCCGCGTGAGCGACGAAACCGCGCCGGAAACCTAGCGAAACTTAAACTCTCCCCGCCCCAGGAGATCGTGAAGGTGGACGATCCCCAGGACCCGGCGGTCCTGGTCCACCACCGGCAGCGCCGTGATGGCGTGGTCCTCCATCATTTCCAGGGCCTGGGAGGCCAGGGCCTCGGGACCGATGGTCCGGGGCTGCGAGGTCATCACCTCTTTCACCCCCCGGCCCTGGAGATTCCCCCACTTTTTCAAAGCCCGGCGCAGATCGCCGTCGGTGATGATCCCCTGCAAGACGCCATGGCGGTCCACCACCATTGTAACCCCCAGGCTTTTGGCATCCATCTCTCCAATGGCCTGGCTCAGGGTATGCGATAGCAGCGAACGGGGCACCGGCTTCCCGGAAAGCATTACCTCGGAGATGGCGAGCGACAGGTGCTCTCCCAGGCGGCCCCCGGGATGGAAGCGGCGGAAGTCGGCGGCCTGAAACCCCCGACGGGTGAGAAGGCCCACTGCCAAGGCGTCGCCCATGGCCAACATGGCGGTGGTGCTGGCGGTGGGAGCAAGTCCCAGGGGGCAGGCCTCCCTGGGCACCCCGGTGTCGATGGCCACCTGGCTGAGCCGGCCCAGGGTGGAGCTGGGCCGCCCGGTCATGACGATGAGGGGCGCGCCCAGGCGCTCCAGGCTGGGAATGAGAATGGTGAGCTCCCGGGTTTCGCCGCTGTTGGAAAGAGCCAGAACCACGTCGGCCTGAGACACCATGCCCAGGTCGCCGTGCATGGCCTCCACCGGGTGCAGGAAGAGGGAGGGGGTCCCGGTGGAGTTGAAGGTAGCCACTATCTTCCGGGCCACTATCCCGGACTTGCCCACCCCGGTGACAATGACCCGGCCCTTGGCCCGGTATAGCAAATCCACCGCCTTGACGAAGCTATCGTCCAACTTTTGGATCAGGGCGGTAATGCCCTCGGCCTCGATGGTCAGAACTTCCCGGGCCAGGTCCAGGAGCTTGGCGGACACTTAAATTCCTTGGTTTCCAGTTTTCGGTTTTCGGGCCAAAATCGCCAGGCCCGCAAATATTAGTGAGTAACTGCCACCAGCGTCAGGGCCCGCCTAAATCAAGCAGGTCTCCCGGGTTTCGGGGTCCAATAATAACAGGACCCTGGCTCCGAAAAGATTCTATGGTTAACCGGCCGCCATTGCAAGGAGTTTGTCGGCCCCAGCCCCGAAGTCGTTGACTCCGGGGCTGGGAATGATTACCCTAGCGCTCACTGATTCCCGCTGAAAAAGGAGGCAGGAATGCCCAAGCTGCTGATCGCGCTGGATAGTTCCAAAGGGGCCTGGCGCGCCGTAGAATATGTGGCCCAGACCTTCGGGAAAACCCCGGGGGTGCAGGTCACCTTGCTTCACGTTCTAGCGGTCCTACCCCCGGCCTTCTGGGATGACGGCCACATCCTGGAGGAGAAGGAACGGGAAATCCGGCAGCGCCTGGTGGCCGCCTGGGAGCAGGACCAGGAAAAGCAGTGGCGGAATCTGGTCCACAAGGCCAGTCAGCATCTCACCGCCGCGGGTCTGGCCCCTAAGGCGGTGAACCACCAGTTCAAACCCAAGTACTTCGACGTGGCGGATGATATCCTCGACGAAGCCCGGGAGGGTGCTTACGACACCGTCGTCATAGGCCGCCGCGGGATGGGAAAGGGCAAATCCCTGCTCTTGGGCAGCGTCACCCGGAAGGTGGTGGATAGTGCCAAGGACTGCGCCGTGACCGTTGTGGCTTAACTACCTCACACCTGAGGAAGGGGCGGGGTGGGCTAACGGCTCCTTGTTTTTTGCCCGCTAATGATTATTTTTCATTGAAGCAAGATCACTTTTGGGCCGGAGACGGCCCAAATCATTTCCAGCCAGGGCGCTTAATCCCGGGGCGTCCCCGGGAGGATGTCCGGACGTTCCCAGGGAAGAGCGGCTTTGGTAAAAGGAGACACGGATGGCATTGGAAATCTGTTGGCTGGACGATTTGACCAAGGGCCAGGAAACCGCACGCAAGATCAATAAGCCAATTTACCTCGATTTTTTTAACCCCCAGTGACTCGGCTGCAAACAGATGGGTGCGGTTACGTATCCCAACGCGAAGGTGGCCAAGTTTATTTCCTTGAACTTTGTCCCGGTAAAGATCGAAACCACCAACACCGCCTTGATGCAGAGGTTTTCGGTGAGTTGGACTCCCACCGTGCTGGTGCTGGACGCGGAGGGGCGGGAGCACTACCGGGGCGTGGGGTTTTTCTCCCCGGAAGATCTGATCCCCACCTTGATGACGGCCAAAGGCAGATGGGCCCTGGATACTGACCAATATGCCGAGGCCCGCGCCCTCTTCGAAGAGGTCATCTCCTGTCACCCCGATAGGGATACGGCCGCGGAGGCCCTGTTTTTCCTGGGGGTGGCCAAATTCAAGATGAGCCACGACCCCAAGATTCTGCGGGAAGCCTACGAGGAGCTAACCGCTAAATTTCCCACCAGCAACTGGACCAAACAGGCGGACCATTACCGCTTGATCAGCGCCTAGCCGGACGCCTCGCAGGGGTTTTTCTATTTTGGGCAACGAGCGTCCGCCCCACCCGCCGGGTTCCGGGGGCGAGTCCCGCAACAGGCTGGGTAAGGCCCCGCCCCATTTAGCCCCCGGGACCAGCCGCGGCCGGAAATAGAGGCTCCCATGGAAGTGAAAATCGGCGGGGCGCGCCTGCAATTGCTGGAGGGGGATATCACCCGGCAGGATACCGAAGCCATCGTCAACGCCGCCAATTCCTCGCTATTGGGGGGCGGCGGGGTTGATGGAGCCATTCACCGGGCCGGCGGTCCCGTTATCCTGGAAGAGTGCCGCCGCTTGGGGGGCTGCCCCACGGGTGAGGCCCGCCTCACCCATGCCGGCAACCTGAAGGCCCGCTACGTCATCCATACGGTGGGTCCGGTCTATAAGGGCGGGGGGGCTCGGGAGGCCGAATTACTGGCTTCCTGCTACCGGGAAAGCCTGAAGCTGGCCTCCGGCCAGGGCATCACCTCAGTGGCCTTCCCTGCCATTGCCACCGGCGCCTACGGCTATCCCCCGGCCGCGGCCGCCCGCATCGCCCTGCAAACAGTGCTGGCTTATCTGGACCGACATCCGGAGATCAAGCTGGTCCGGTTCGTTCTGTTTAGCCATCCCGCCTATGAAGTTTATGAAAAGACCTTGAGGGAATTATTGCAGGGCCCAACGGATTCCAGGAGGCGCTGAGCAATCACGGCTGCCCCCCTGACCAAAAGACTAAAAAGACAAAAAAGGCCCCAGCCGACCACGGATGGGGCCTAAATAAGTCAATATCTAGAGGACTAACGGGCTTCGTCGGTTTCCGGCCGACCTTCCAGCTCGCCGATATAATTCTCCAGGAATTCCTCAAGGAGATAGACCCGCCCCAGCTTATGGTCCATGCGGGGAAAAACCTCCAACGGGGCCCGGTCGCCTTTCTTGGCATAGCAGCAAAGGGCCGGGATGGTCTTGCCGAAATATTCTTTATAATCCGAACCCCGCACCTCGCCAAAGATGGGGCGATACTCGGAGGCCGGGCCACTGGATGCCTTATGGTATTGCCGGAAGGGGTCGGGATTGTCGCCCAGGTCAATGGCCTCGGTTTCCACCCCTTTGGACTTAATGCTCTTCAGCAGGTTGAGCACATTGGTGTTGTCGCACTTATATTTATCGACCGGTTTGTGCTTCGTGCTGTAGTAAAATTCAATGAAACCGAGTCTTGGCATTGGCAGGCTCCTCCCCTATTCGGCTTAATTATTTGTGCGCTTTTTCACGTTCCCTCTGTGATAGATACCATCCATCTGCCAAATATGTCAAGGCTTTTTCTGGACCAAAATAGACCACCACCAAAAAAAAGGACCGATACGAGGGCAGTTATGTTAGAAAAAACTAAACCCAAGGGACCAGGACAATCAGGAGGACCCCTTGAACCAAAATCTCAAAACATGGCGGCACTTGCCCGCCCTACTCCCCCTGCCCCGCGGCCGCGCCCTGCCAGCAGTCATCCAGGAGGCCGAAACGGGCGCGGTGCTGATGCTGGTTGAATTGAACCGGGAGGCCCTGGACCTGGTGGCCGCCACCGGCCGTCTCCATTATTACCACCCCCACAAGCGCAAGGTGGTGGCCAAAGGGGAGGCCTCGGGGCACTTCCAGGAGGTCTTGGAGATTCGCCTCAACTGTCAGGGCGACCAACTGCTCATCCGGGTGCGCCCCGCCGGAGGCGCCTGCGAGCTGGGCTACCAGTCCTGCTTCCACCGCCGCCTGGGCCAGCAAGGTTGGGAAATCGCCGACCCCAAGGTCTTTAACCCGGAGGAGGTCTACCCGGAGATCGCCTTCTCGCATTAGCACAAGGCAGTGAGCAGTGAGCAGGAAAGGCCTGCTGCTTACTGCTCACTGCTCTTTCCTAGATCTTCACCAGGCCAGCGGCCATTTTAGCGGCCATGACGGTGTTCTTCATGAGCATGGTGATGGTCATGGGGCCGACGCCGCCCGGCACCGGAGTGATGTAGGCGGCCTTCTGGGAGACCGAATCGAAGTCCACGTCGCCGACCAGGATGGCCTTGCCGGTCTTCTCGCTGACCCCGACGCGATTGACGCCCACGTCGATGACGCAGGCCCCTTCCTTAACCCAGTCTCCCTGGACATACCTGGGCACCCCGGCAGCCACGATGAGGATATCGGCCCGGCGGCAGTGCTCGATGATCTTGTCCTTGGGGGTGCCGGTGTGGACGCAGGTCACGGTGGCGTTGGCCCCGAGGCGCTTCTGGATCATAATGGCCACCATCGGTTTGCCCACGATATTGGAGCGGCCCAGCACCACCACTTCCTTGCCCTTGGGGTCGCCGTAGGCGCGGTTGATAAGCTCCTGGCAGCCCGCCGGGGTGCAGGGCAGAAAGGCGTAGGTGCCGATAAGGATCCGGCCCACGTTCACCGGATGGAAGGCGTCCACGTCCTTGTTGGGATCGATGGCGTAGAGCACCTTGTTGGAATCGATGTGTTTGGGCAGGGGCAACTGGATCAGGATGCCGTGAATCTTGGGGTCCTTGTTGTATTTCTCGATCAGGGCCAGGAGGGCTGCCTCGGTAATGTCGGCCGCCTGATTGTCCTGAATGGAATGAAAGCCCAATTCATGAGAGGTCTTCTGCTTGGCGGTAACATAGCTGACGGAGGCGGGATTTTCCCCCACCAGGATGGTGACCAGGCCGGGGGTGACGTGGTGTTTGGCCTTCAGTTCATCCACTTCCTTCTTTAACTCCTCGCGGATCTGGGCGGCCACCTCCGCTCCTTTGATCAATTTAGCAGCCATTATGGCCTCCTTCTTGTGATTTTTTTCATTAGTATCATCTATTTTTCCCCAGCGTCAACGGAAAAATTCACCGCTATCTCGATCCGCCGGTAGATATGAGATTCAAGAAACACGCGGGCTGGTCGGCCAGAGCGGCGCTTTCCTTTTTTCCAAATTTGGATATAATAAATTAATTGATAATTCAGGAGCTTCGGCAGTGTCTTTGATCGTGCAAAAATATGGCGGCACTTCGGTGGGCAACCTGGATCGCATCGCCAACGTGGCCAACCGGGTGATCAAGACCTGGCGGGACGGCAACAAAATGGTGGTGGTGTTGAGCGCCATGGCTGGCGAAACCGACCGCCTCATCAAATTGGGCCAGGGGCTGGCGGAAGACCCCGATCCCCGGGAACTGGACGTGCTGTTGGCTACCGGCGAGCAGGTCACTGTCTCCCTGTTCAGCATTTTCCTGCACTCCCAGGGAGTGCCGGCCACCTCGCTATTGAGCCACCAGGCCCGCATCTATACCGACCGGGCCTACGGCCGGGCTCGCATCCTGGGGATCGACACGGCCCGCATCAGAGAAGAGTTGAAGAAGAACCGGGTGGTCACGGTGGCCGGTTTCCAGGGGGTGGATGAAGTGGGCAACATCACCACCCTGGGCAGGGGAGGCTCCGACACCACCGCGGTGGCCATGGCCGCGGCCCTGAAAGCCGATTACTGCGAAATTTACACGGATGTGGACGGGGTTTACACCGCCGATCCCCGCATCTGCCCCAAGGCCCGGAAGCTGGACCGGATCACTTACGACGAAATGCTGGAGATGGCTTCCCTGGGCGCCAAGGTCCTGGAGATCCGCTCCGTCGGTTTTGCCAGGCGGTACAGCGTACCCCTGGTGGTGCGCAGCAGCTTTACCGAGGCGCCGGGCACTATGGTGACCGTGGAGGATGAAGAAATGGAAATTGTGCCGGTATCCGGCGTGGCTTTGAGTAGAAACGACGCCCGGGTCACCATCACCCGGGTCCCCGACCGCCCCGGCATTGCGGTGCGCCTCTTCCGGCCGGTAGCCGACGCCAACATCGTGGTGGATATGATCATCCAGAACACCAGCATCGAGGGCTTTACTGATCTAACCTTCACCGTGCCTGAAGGCGACTTGAAGAAGACCATGGAGCTGATCCGGCCGGTGGCCACCGAGGTCGGCGCCCAGCAGGTGGTGGGCAACAAAAATATCGCCAAGGTCTCCATCGTGGGGGTGGGCATGAAGAACAACGCCGGGGTGGCGGCCCGGATGTTCGAGGCCCTGTCCGGGGAAAACATCAACATCCTGATGATTAGCACCTCGGAAATCAAGATTTCCTGCGTCATCGAGGACAAGTACGGCGAACTGGCGGTGCGGGTCCTCCACGACGCCTTCGATCTGGGGCAGCCGCCGCCGAAACCTTAGTTCAAGGTTCAAAGTTCAAAGTTTGTTTCTTTGGGACCTGAACTCAACCTTAAACCTTAAGTTGAGACCTGTGCAAGAATCCTCTTTTTTGTCATTCTGAGGGAGCAAGCGACCGAAGAATCTTATAAATACTGACAAAGTTGGTTTTCGCAGAGGGATCAACCTTGAACTTTGAACTTTGAACCTTGAACCGCCTTTTAGAGGGCCCATTATGCGCCAGGTAAAGATCTACGACACCACCCTGAGGGACGGCACCCAGGCGGAATACTTCTCCCTGTCCCTGGCCGACAAGATTCGCATCGCCAGAAAACTGGCGCAGTTCGGGGTCCATTATATCGAGGGCGGCTGGCCGGGCTCCAATCCCAAGGATCGCGATTTTTTTGAGGAAATTCGCCAATACGGCGAAATGAACGGCAGCCGTATCGCCGCCTTTGGCAGCACCCATCATAAAGACCGGCCTCCGGAGTCGGACCCGGTCTTCCAGGAACTGTTGCTCAGCCGGGCCCAGGTGGTCACTATCTTCGGGAAATCCTCCCTCTTCCAGGTGAAGGAGATCCTGCAGACTACCCCGGAGCGCAACCTGGAACTCATCCGCCATTCCTTGGGTTATATCAAGCCCCGGGTGGCGGAACTCTTTTATGACGCCGAGCACTTTTTCGACGGCTTCAAGGACGACCCGGAGTACGCCGTGGAAACTCTGGTGGCCGCAGTGGCCGGCGGCGCCCAGTGCCTGGTGCTGTGCGACACCAACGGCGGCACCCTGACCTCCGAATTGGCCGGTATCATCAAGGCGGTACAGAAGGCGTTCCGCCGGGTTCCCCTGGGCATCCACGCCCACAACGACTCGGAGCTGGCGGTGGCTAACACCCTGGCCGCGGTCGAACTGGGCTGCCAACAGGTGCAGGGAACCATCAACGGCTTCGGAGAACGCTGCGGCAATGCCAATCTCTGCTCCATCATCCCGGCGTTGCAGATGAAGATGGGGATCGATTGCATTGGCGAGGCGAACCTGAAGCGATTGACGGAGGTCTCCCGCTTCGTCTACGAGATAGCCAATGTCCATCCCAACCGTTACCAGCCTTACGTGGGTGTCAGCGCCTTTGCCCACAAGGGCGGGGTGCACGCCGCCGCGGTGAAGCGCAACCCCCGGGCCTACGAGCACCTGTCGCCCGAGCTGGTCGGCAACGTGCGGCAATTTCCGGTATCTGACCTCTCCGGCAAGAGCAGCATCTTCCTCAAGGCCAAGGAACTGGGGTTGGACCCCGCGGCCCATGACCGGGACGTGCAACTCGCCCTGGAGAAAATCCGGGATATGGACCTGAAGCTGCCGCCCAAGGGCGCCGAGGCCCTGCAAACCATCCTGGAGCGGGTCAAGGACCTGGAAGCCGAAGGCTACCAGTTCGAAAGCGCCGAGGCCTCACTGGAGATGCTGCTCCGGGCCGCCCTGGGCCAATATCGGGAGTACTTTCGCCTCCTGACCTACCGGGTGGTGGATCAGAAGGTGGGTGAAGACGAGCAGCCGCTGCCGGAAGCCACCCTCCGGGTGCGGGTCGGCCACCACGAGGTCCACACCGCGGCCATGGGCAACGGCCCGGTGAACGCCCTGTTCAAGGCCCTGCTCAAGGCCTTGGTTCGCTTCTACCCGAGGCTGGCCGAGATGCGCCTGGAAGATTTCAAGGTGCGGGTCCTTCCGGGCACCGGCAGCACCGACGCCAAGGTGCGGGTCCTCATCGAGTCCCGGGACGCCAACGACCGCTGGGGCACCGTTGGAGTTTCCTATGACATCATCGAAGCCTCCTGGGCAGCCCTGGTGGATGGCATCAATTACAAGCTCTTCAAGGACGAAGCCCAGGCCCGCTAATCGCCTAATTGTCCCGACCTTATGAAAAAGCTCCCCTGCTTCAGCCGCTCGCAACTCGGAGTCATCTTGCTGCTGGGGGCGGGCCTTTTACTATTATGGGCCTGGCGGGCCAATTTCGGATTGGGTCCCTCCCCTGCCCCGCCCCCGGGACCGGATGCCAACGCGGTGTTTGTGGAAGTGCAAGGCGCGGTGGCCACGCCCGGGGTCTATTCCTTCGACCACCTTCCAACTCTAACGGAGGTCTGGCGTCAGGCCGGCGGCCCGGGGATGGACCCGCCCGCCTCCGCTTCCAACCAGCCCGACCAAACAGGCAAAATCACCTCGGGCAGCCTGGTTACCATGACCCCGGACCGGCATTACCAACTGGGGCGCATGGCCGGCGCCCAACTCCTCACCCTGGGCCTGCCCCTGGAGCTGAACACCGCCAGTGCCGATGATCTTAAGGCCATCCCCGGGGTCGGCCCGGCCCTGGCCCAGGCCATCGTCAGCTATCGCACCGCTTATGGCCCCTTCAGGACGATTGACGACCTGGAAAAGGTTTCGGGCATCGGCCCGAAAAAACTGGAGAACCTCAGACCTCACCTGGTCATCTCAGAAAGCTCGGATAGTGTGGCGGCGGGCCACTGAAAAAAATGCTGATCCTGGGGATAGAGACTTCCTGCGATGAGACCGCGGCCGCAGTAGTGGCGGACGGCCGGCGCATCCTCTCCTCGGTGGTGGCCACCCAGTTCGAGTTGCACGCCGCCTACGGCGGGGTGGTGCCGGAGCTGGCGGCCCGGCGGCACCTGGAGAACATTCTGCCGGTGATCCAGGCGTCCCTGGACCAGGCCGGAGTGACGCTTCAAGACCTGGACGGCCTGGCCGTGACCCAGGGGCCCGGGCTCATCGGCGCTTTGGTGATCGGCATGGCCGTGGCCAAGACCCTGGCCTTCCGGCAGCGCTTGCCGCTGGCCGGGGTCCACCACCTCCGGGCCCATATCCTGGCGGCCTTTCTCACCGAGAAGCCGCCGTCCTTCCCCCTGGTGGCCCTGGTGGTTTCCGGCGGCCACACCAACCTCTACCTGGTAAACGGCTTTCTGGAAATGGAACTCCTGGGCAGGAGCCGGGATGACGCCGCCGGGGAGGCCTTTGACAAAGTGGCCAGGCTCCTCTGCCTGGGCTATCCCGGCGGTCCGATGATCGAAAAAGTGGCGGCGGCGGGCCGCCCGGCCACCTTCCCCCTGCCCCGGCCCCGCATCCTGAAGGAGCCTCTGACCTTCAGCTTCAGCGGCCTGAAAACCGCGGTGGCCCTCACCCTCAAAAAACACCCGGAGATTCTTGGGGATCCCCAGGCCCGGGCCGACCTGGCCGCCGGCTTCCAGGAGGCGGTGGTGGAGGCCCTGGTGAGCCGGGCCTGGCTGGCGCTATCCCAAAATTCCCCGACCGGCAGCGGCCGCCTGCTGGTCTGTGGCGGTGTGGCTGCCAATGGCCGCCTGCGCCAGGTTCTAGAGGAGCGGGCCGCAGCCAGCGGCGCCGGGCTGTTCCTGCCGCCCCTGCACCTGTGCGGCGACAATGCCGCCATGGTGGCGGCCCTGGGTTACCATCAACTGGCGGCCGGGGCCTGCCTCGACCTGGAGGCGGACGTCTTTTCCCGGGGTTTGGGCACATGAGGTTCGGGGTTTGAGTTTCGAGTTTCGAGTTTTTGGTTATTGGTTTTGCTTTAGTGGGTAGCCGCAGGCTTTAGCCTGCGTTTTTTTTTCAATGTTTATTGGGAATGGCGGCGCCGGTAGGCGGTCATCCCGGCGGCTGACCGGGTTTCCGTATGCGGTTTTCGGGCTTGCTTTTCTTGCTTTAGCTGACTGCTGACTGCTGCTAGCTGACCGCTATTTTTGTTGGATATCGGCCTGGCTGCTCTTTTTTATTTCCACGCCGAGGGCCGCGGCCAGGGCCGCGGTGCAGCCGTCCGCCGCGGCCGCGACGATCTGCCTGGCGTACTTTTGCCTGAGATCCCCAATGACGTAGATTCCTGGGATGTTGGTTTCACACTTTTCATCGGTCATCACGTAGCCGTCTTGATCCATGCGGACGCCCTCGGGCACCAGCTGGTTATTGGGAAGGAAGCCGATAAAGATGAAGACGCCGTCCACCGGCAGCTCACTTAAGCCCCCGGTCTGCTTATTCTCTAAGGTGACGCCCCGCACCCCCTGGTCATTGGCCAGGACTTCCGTGACGATGGTGTTCCAGAGGATTTCGATATGGGGCTCCGCCGTGACCCGCTGCTGCAGGATGCGGCTGCCGCGCAGGGCATCCCGGCGGTGGACCAGGTACACCTTTTGGGTTATCTTGGCCAGGTAAAGGGCTTCCTCCAGGGCGGTATCACCGCCGCCCACCACCACCACATTCTTGCCCCGAAAGAAAAAGCCGTCGCAGGTGGCGCAATAAGAGACCCCATGTCCGAAGTATTCCGATTCCCCCGGGATCTTCAGCATGCGGGCCCTGCCGCCGGTGGCCATGATCACCGCGTGGCAGTTGAGCAGGTCGCCGTTGGCCAGCCGCACCGTGTGGAACTCCATCCCCGATTCCACCTCCGCCACTTCCTGCTGCCTGATCTCCAGGCCGTAGCTCTGGGCATGCTGCAAAAACTTCTGGGAAAGGTCGAAGCCGCTGATCTGGTCAAAGCCGGGGTAATTCTCCACCGATTCGGTAAGGTTAATCTGGCCGCCTGGAAGCCCCTTTTCGATGAGAACCGTCTTCAGGGCCGCCCGCATGGCATAGATCCCGGCGCTGAGACCCCCGGGGCCTCCTCCCACGATAATCAGATCGTAGAGTTCGCTCTGGCTCATAGTCAAACCTCGTGAAGAAGATAATTATATTATTTATCTTCTTAAACCAGGCCCATTTCAAGGGAAAACCGCAAGGTAGGCTCTTTTAGACATATCTTCCTTTAGTTATAATAAATTATTGATTTTGAGGGAGAAGCGGGGGCGGATCGGTTTTCGACAGTTTCGCAGTGGGCACCAAGATGGGGGTATCCGCCGACGCCCCCTGCTTCGACATAGCCTATAAACTGCATGGCGAATTAGGAGAAAGTTGACGCCGCATGGGACTTACCGAATCTCTCTGTTACGTTAACACCTGGTTCATCAGCCAGTGCAGCTACCCGGGCATCTTCGTGCTGATGGCACTGGGGAGCATGATCGCCCCGGTTCCCAACGAGCTGGTCATGCCCTTTGCCGGCTTCTTAATCTTCAGCGGCCAACTCGATTTCCTGGCGGTGATGGCGACCAGCACCCTGGGGTCCATTAGCGGCTCATTGTTATCCTACGGGATGGGAACGCTGGGGGAGCCGGTGGTTCTCCGCTACGGCCGCTACCTATTGCTCAATCCGCACCACCTCGATTTGACCAACGGGTTTTTCCGGCGCCACGGCGGCAAGACGATTTTCCTGTCCCGCTTCCTGCCGGTGGTGCGCCACTTGATTTCCATCCCGGCGGGGCTGGCCCGCATGTCCCTGGCGCCCTTTATCCTGTATACGGCGCTGGGAGCCGCTTTGTACAACGGCTTCCTGATCTATCTGGGGATGCGCCTCAAGGAAAACTGGCGCCTCATCCAGCAATATACCCACATCCTCGATTATCTGGTGCTGGCCGGAATCCTGGGGCTGACTGCCTATTTCCTGTGGAAATTTAAAGCATCCGGACCGCCGCCGGCAACCGGCTGACCTCTCCTCACTGGCATGACTACTGATAATCCCCGCCGCGGTTCCATCCTGGCCATAGATATTGGGGGCGGCACCCAGGACCTGTTCATCTGGGAGCCGGGCCAGGCGGTGGAGAACGCGGTGAAGCTGGTGCTGCCGGCCCCCACCCAAATCCTGGCCCGCCGCATCGCCCGCCTAAGCGATGAGGGACGGCCCCTCTTTTTGCAAGGCCGGCTGATGGGCGGCGGCGCCATCGGCCAGGCGGTGCGGCGCCATCTGGCCCGGGGGCTGCCGGTCTCTGCCACCCCCCAGGCCGCTCTCACCCTGAGCGACCGCCTGGAGCAAGTTGAGTCCTGGGGGGTGGCTCTCACCGAAACCTCGCCCCCGGAGGCCGCCCCCCTCACCCTGGGCGATGTGGACCCGGAAGGTTTGGGCCGGCTGCTGGCGGCCTTTGAGGTCCCTTTCCCCCACCACTTTGCGGTGGCGGTGCAGGACCACGGGTTTTATCCCCAGGGGAGCAATCGCCGGTTCCGCTTCCGCTATTGGGAAGAGCTGCTCTCCCGGGGCGCAGTCTTGGGCGACCTGGCCAGCCGCCAGCCTCCCAACATTTTCACCCGGATGCAGGCCGTGGCCGAAACCCTGCCCGGCGTGCTGCTCATGGACACCTGCACTGCGGGACTACGGGGAGCGCTGCTGGACCCCCAGGCCCGGGAACACCTCGACTCCGGCCTGACGGTGGTCAACCTGGGCAATGCCCACACCTTTGCCGCCCTGGTCCGGGAAGACCGCCTCTGGGGCATCTACGAGCACCACACCGGTCTGTTGGATCAGGGCAAACTGTTCGCCCAGTTGGGCCGCTTTCAGTCCGGAGAGCTAACCAACGACGAGGTCTTCGCCGACCAGGGACACGGCTGCGCCTATGCACCCGGTTATCCGCCGGCGGCTCCCTTTACCTTTACCATCATTACCGGCCCCCGGCGCCGCCTGGCCCGGGGTTGGCCCGGGGTCTTCGCGGCTCCCCTGGGAGATATGATGCTCACCGGCTGCTTTGGCCTGGTGGCCGCCTTCCTGGAAATGGAACGGCTTCCCGTTTCCCTGGGGGAATAACAGGCCAACGCCTGTGCTCCCGGAGATGAAAAATTTTCATCATTAAGTTGACCTTAACGCCGCCATGGTCTTTAATGTCTGAAAGGCCAACGTCCCCAATGGCCCGATTAGTTATCAGGTGCGGCATCAGTCCAGAGAGGAGCTGAGGCGATGGAGATCAAGTTTTGGGGTACCCGGGGCTCAATTCCTGCCCCCGGGGCTGATACCCTGCAGTTCGGGGGCAACACCACCTGTGTGGAAGTCTTGCTAAATAGCGGCAGACGCCTCATCATCGACGGCGGTACTGGCCTGCGCCTTTTGGGGAAATATTTATTGGAGAACGCCGCGCCCGTCAAAATCCACTTGCTCCTCACTCATGGCCATTGGGACCACCTTCTGGGCATCCCCTTCTTTCTTCCCATTTATCAGGAAACCACCGAGATCCTGGTGGACGGTTGGCCGCCGGCCTTCCAGGCCATGACCCGGGTCTTCGACAGCAACCTGGGGGACGGCTTTTTCCCGGTGGCCTTCGAAAACCTTAAGGCCCGCATCGACTTTCTCAACCGCCTGGCGCATGGGACCCTGGAAGTGGACGGGGTCCGCATTGACGCCATTCACACCAACCATCCCCAGGGGGGCTTCGGTTTCCGCTTCCGGGAGGGAGACCATTCCCTGGTCTTCATCACCGACAACGAGTTGGGGGCCGACGGGGGCCGGAGGCTGCCGGAATTTGCAGAATTCGCCCGGGACTGCGACCTGTTGATCCATGACGCCCAATTCCTGCCTTCCGATATGTCTGAGCACCAGGGCTGGGGCCACTCCACCTACGAGCAGGCAGTGAACCTGGCCCAAATGGCGGGGGCTCATACCCTGATCCTGACCCACCACGATCCCGGCCGCACCGACGCCGGGGTGGAAAAGATCATCGCCAAGGCCCGGGAACTGGCCTCCGTTGGTACAAAGCTTCACTATATCGACGCCGCCCGGGAAGGGGCCATCTTCCGCCTGCCTTGAAGGCGCGTTTCAAGATTAGAATTTCGTAAGAGGGCCCTTCGTGGCACAGGCTTCCAGCCGGCGATCACAGGCCCGGGGCTGTGCCACTTATAACTAACATTACCGCTTCCCCGACACGATGGTGCGCAGTGCGCACCCTACAGAAACTTTTTCCCTGGTAGCCGCGGGCGTTAGCCTGCGCCCTAAGTGGCACAGGCTTCCAGCCTGTGTCCGAACTTCGGTGGCGGGCTGTGCCCCCCGAATTTTGGCGGCCACAAGGCGCCCTATTTCAAGGATTTCGGGTTTCGGCAGGAACCTCCGGTACCCGTCGCCAAGCGGATAAAGATTCCCTGGTGGGCACGGGCGTCTCGCCTGTGCGGTGCAGGCTAGAGCTATTAGCCTACCGCTGCCAGCTTGGAGCTGTAAGCCCCGGTAATTCTCCCTCTATTTTCTTTTGGGGAGGTTTTTGGTAAACTTAGTCCAACCGATTGCCAATATTAGGATTTTGGCGCTGGGGTGATGCTTCCCAATTGCTACGGCATCCCGATTCTCCAGGATCGGACCCGGGTATTCAATGGATAATGGCAGCAGTCAGCGCGCGGACCGCAACCTGGTCCTCATCGGTTACCGGGCCACCGGGAAGAGCTCGGTGGGCGCCAAGCTGGCCCGGGTCCTGAAGCGTCCCTTCGTGGACCTGGACCGGGTGCTGGTTGGAGAAGCCGGCCAATCAGTGGCCGAAATCGTGGCCCGGGGCGGATGGGACGAGTTCCGGCGCCGGGAGAAGGAGCTGGTGGCCCGCTACCACCGGCGCCGGGGCCAGGTGCTGGCCACCGGGGGCGGCGTCATTCTGGATCCGGAAAACGTGGGAAAATTAAAAGAAAATGGGGTCCTGATCTGGCTTAAGGCCGATCCTAAGACCATCCGGGAGCGCCTGGCGCAGGACCAGGCACAGGTGTCGAATCGTCCCAGCCTCACCCCGGATGACTATCTGACTGAGGTGGAACGAGTGCTCGCGGAACGGCAATCTCTCTACCGGAAGGCCGCGGACCTGGAAATCGACACCGCCGGCCTCGGCATCTCCCAGGTTGCCGATCTGATCCTGGCGGCCACCCGGCCTCTCGGAGTCGCAGCCCATGGCGGGTAACATCTTTGGCCAGGTATTTCGAGTCGCCACCTGGGGCGAGTCCCACGGCCCGGCCCTGGGTGCGGTCATTGACGGCTGTCCGCCCCGGCTGCCTTTGAGCCCCGGAGATATCCAACTGGAGTTGCAGCGACGCCGTCCGGGGGTTCAGGACCACGCGACACCGCGGCAAGAGCCCGATCAGGTGGAAATCCTCTCCGGCGTCTTTGAGGGCCGCACCACCGGCACCCCCATCAGCCTCATCGTTTACAATCGGGACGTCAAGAGCCAGGACTACGACGCCCTGCGGGAGGTCTTCCGCCCCGGGCACGGCGACTTCACCTTTCAAGCCAAATACGGCATCCGGGATCACCGGGGCGGGGGCCGGGCCTCGGCCCGGGAAACCGTAGCCCGGGTGGCCGCGGGGGCGGTGGCCCAGAAGGTTCTGGATCGGGACCAGATCCGGGTGCTTGCCTATACCCTGGAACTGGGCGGCATCCGGGCCGAAAAGATAGACGAGGCCGGCATCTGGGACAACCCCTTCTTTTGCCCGGACCCGGCGGTGGTGCCGGCCATGGCCGCCCGGGTGCAGGAAGTCAAGGCCCGGGGAGACTCTCTGGGCGGCCTTGTGCAGGTGCGGGTCCAGGGTTGCCCCCCTGGCCTGGGCGAGCCGGTCTTTGACAAGCTGGACGCCATCCTGGCCCAGGCAGTGATGTCCGTGGGTGCGGTGAAAGGGGTGGAGATCGGCGCCGGCTTCGAGGCGGCCCGCCTGCTGGGTTCGGAACACAACGATCCCCTGATCCCCGGAGGCTTCGCCTCCAACCACGCCGGCGGCATCCTGGCGGGCATCAGCACCGGTGACGACCTGGTGGTTACCGCCGCGGTCAAACCCATTTCCTCCATCGCCCGGGAGCAGCAAACCGTTGACCTGGAGGGCCGGCCCCGCACCATCTCCGTGGGCGGCCGCCACGACATCAGCGCTATTCCCCGCATCGTCCCGGTGATCCTGGCCATGGTGCGCCTTACCCTGGCGGATTTCTTGCTGCGCCAGAGGGCCATCTCATGACCGTAAAGATCGGCCTGATCGGGGGCCGCGGCCAGATGGGCCGCTGGTTCCAGCACTTCTTCGCCTCCCAGGGCCTGGAAGTGCTGGTAGCGGACCTGGATACGGAGCAGACTTCCCAGGAAGTGGCCAGTCTCTCCGACGTGGTGATGCTGGCCGTGCCCATTCCCGAGGTGGCCAAAACCGCCCGGGCCCTGGCCCCTCATCTCCAGCCCCAGGCCGCCTTGATGGACCTGACTTCGGTTAAACAGGGCCCCATGGACGCCATGATGGCCCACTTCCCGGGGGAAGTGGTGGGAACCCACCCCCTTTTCGGCCCCGGCGCCAAAGAGATCGCCGGCCAAACCGTGGTCCTCTGCCCTGGCCGGGGGGAGCGCTGGTTCAACTGGCTCAGGGATCTTCTCACCAACGCCGGGGCCCGGGTGAAGATCACCACCGCCAAGGAGCACGACCGCCTCATGTCCGTGGTCCAGGGCCTGGCCCACTTCAGCCTTCTCGCCCTGGAGATGGCTATCCGGGAACTGGGGGTGGCCCCCCAGGACCTCGAGGATTTTGCCACACCCACCTTTTCCACCCTGCACCACCTGGCCCGGCGCCTCTTCACCCAGGACGCCAAGCTCTATGCCTGCATCCAACTGCAGAACCCCGCCAACCGGGCGGCCCTGCGGGCTCTGGAAGACGCGGTGGCCGATATCCTCTATTTTATCCAGCGCCAAAACGCCGACGGCCTGGTTAAGCTCATCGAGAGCGTCAAGGAGAGACTTAGTGAGTAAAGGCAAAAGTAAAAAGTAAGAAGACCAAACAACAACAGCAAAGGCAAGAAGGCAAAACGAAAGGAGACAGATCTTTTCCTTTTTACTTTTTCCCTTTTACTTTTTACTTTTTCTCATGGGGGGAACATGCTCGACCTGAAATTTGTCCGGGGCCATCCGCTGGAGGTGGAACAGGCTATGAAAAACCGGGGGCTGGAGATCTCCCTGGCTGACTTTATCGGGCACGAAGGCGAACACCGCCGTCTGCTGACCCGGGAAGAGGAACTGCGGCGCCAGCGCAATAGCCTGTCCCAGGAAATCGGGGTCCTCATCAAGAAGGGAGCAGAGGAGGAGGCCAAGGTCCTCAGAACCAGGGTGGCGGTGATCAATGAGGATATCCGTGACCTGGAGGCCGGGGCGGAGCAACACGACGCCTGGGTGCGGGATTTTCTCCTGACCCTGCCCAACCTGCCGCACGCTTCTGTGCCCCTGGGCGGCGGCAGCGACGACAACCCGGTGGTCAAGACCTGGGGCGAGCCCCCCGCCTTCCCTTTCCCCGCCCGGCCCCATTGGGAGATTGGGGAAACCCTGGGAATTCTCGATTTCGAGCGGGCCGCCAAGATCACCGGCGCTCGCTTCGCCCTGCTCTGGGGCGCCGGCGCGGCGATGGAGCGGGCCCTCATCAACTTTATGCTGGACCTGCACACCCGCCGTCACGGCTATCTGGAGACGCTGCCCCCCTTCATGACCAACGCCGATTCCATGCGGGCAACCGGCCAACTCCCCAAGTTCCGGGATGATCTCTTCAAACTGGAGGGCTGGGACTATTTTCTGGTACCCACCGCTGAGGTGCCGGTGACTAACATTCACCGGGACGAAATCCTCCCGGCCGAAAACCTGCCACTCCGTTACACCGCCTATACCCCCTGCTTCCGCTCCGAGGCGGGCTCCCACGGCAAGGACGTCCGGGGCCTGATCCGCCAGCACCAGTTTGACAAGGTGGAGTTGGTGAAATTCACCACTCCCGAAACTTCCTACGAGGAGCTGGAGGGCCTGCGCGGGGATGCGGAGGCGGTCCTCCAGGAACTGGGGCTCCCTTACCGGGTGGTGGAATTGTGCACCGGGGACCTGGGCTTCGCCGCGGCCAAGACCTACGACCTCGAGGTCTGGCTGCCGGGCCAGGGGCTCTACCGGGAGATCTCCTCCTGCAGCAACTTTGAGGACTACCAGGCCCGGCGCGCCGCCATCCGCCTGCGCCGCCCCGGGGTCAAAGGCACCGAGCTGGTCCACACCCTGAATGGCTCCGGCCTGGCCGTGGGCCGCACCCTGGTGGCCATCCTGGAAAACTATCAGCAACAGGACGGCACCGTCCTTATTCCTGAAAAGCTGCGGCCTTACCTGGGAGGGATGGAGAAGATTGTGAAGCAGTAAGCAGTAAGCAGTGAGCAGTGAGCAGTGAGCAGTCGGGAGGCCTTGGCAATCTCCCCCTCAATGGGGAGGAAATTGAGGCGAGCCTTTCCAGAAAAGCTAAACTTGAGGAGAGGACCCAACCCCAAATATAAAGGGGCGGCATGGTCACCGGCGGAAGCCTGCGTCCCTGTCGCCCCTGCGTTTTATTCTCTTCTGCCGCCTTTTTTAGCCCCCTCACCCTGCCCTCTCCCCTTAAGGGGGGAGAGGGAAAAACTTGGTAATTTCCATGAAAGTAGCGAATTGGCACAAAAAAAGCGGCCCGGAGGCCGCAGGAAAAGATCAATTCCCGGTTTTAATTTTTAGGGCGGCGCTTAGACAGTGAGCGCTCCTGGAAACAGGCGCCAGGGTCTTCAGTTAGCCATAGGGGGCGGCCACAGGCCGCCATAGAAAAGTGGCACAGGCGAGACGCCTGTGCCACTAAAGTTTAAGTATTTTTTGAGACAAGTTAGATTATCGATAGGTTTTTCTGCTCACTGCTCACTGCTCACTGCTTACTGGCTACTGACTACTGACTACTGCTCACTGGTTACTACGCACTGTTCAATGCATCGCCCGCACCCGGTCGTTGGCCTTGAAGGGGCCGCCGCTCAGCGGGGTGGCCTCCGCCCCGGTAGTCCCCAGCAGCTCCGTCACCTTCAATTCCCCCTGGGTCACGTCGGCGGTGTATCCCAAAACGGCGTTCGTGGCGGGGTTGACCACCGCCTTGCCCGGGACCACCACCTTCAGGACGTCTCCCACCTTGAGGCCGGTGTTCTGCCCCAGGTTGAGATAAACCTTGCCTTCTTTGACAAAATCGACCCGGCCAAACCAGTTGATGTTCATAAGATCGCCGGTCACCCGCAGGGTGTTGTCCTTGGCGAACTTTTCCGCCGCCTCGGCGTTCACGGCGCCGGTAACGGAACCGGCTAAGGATTCCTGCTTGGTCCCGGTAAACGTGTCGTAAACCTGCAGGGCCATGGCCGCCGGCGCGCCCTGCTCAGGCGGCACGATGCCGGTGAGCACTAGGCCCTGAACCCCCAGGATGTCACCCAGGGCCTCGATGTTGGGCGCCAGGGTCAACTTCCCATTGATCCCCGCCTTGCCCAGGGCCTCCCTGACCGCGCTCTGGTCCGCCACCCGGATGTCCTTGGCCCGTCCCAGGGATTCCCCCAGCGTCATGGCCAGGGTGCGGTTGACGCCCTCATAACTGGAGGACGTATCCAGGTCGGGGATCACCGCCACGGAACGCCCCGAAAAGCCCTTGGCTCCTCCCGCCTGGGAGACATAACCGGCCAGCCCCTGTTCCCGGAGGATGCGGTCCACCTCGGCCTTCACCAGTTCCTGCAGCTTATCGGGGGGAATGGTCTTGCCCGCGGCCTGCTCTTGTTGCTTGCCGACGGCCTTGGCTACGGATTGGATCAGATATTCCTGCGCGGTGTGGAATTCCCTGCCCTTCTCCACGTAGATATATTCCGGCTGGTTCGGGTAGGTAAGCCAGTAGGGGTTCTTGCTGCGGACATAGGGCTTGCCGTCGATCATCACCGTCTCTTGCTCGGATTCGGGGGGGACGGTCTCAACCGCCTCTTCTTTTTCGCCGCTGGGATATCCCGCCCAATCCTTCACCTTGCCCCAGCTGGTGCTGCAGCCCATAAAGACGGGGGCCGCAAAAGCCAGGAACAGGAGCGCCGCCAGCAGACCGCTGAATGACTTCCTGAAAAGCAGGTTTTCGGTTTTCGGTTTTCGGTTTTCGGTAAAATCCAAGAGGTTCTTTAACATCGTATTATCCCTCTATTATTCCTCGATTTAAGATTTCGATTCTCGATAAAAAAAAAAGAAGAATTCCTTTCGATACTGATCATCCTCTGAAGACGGCGGCCACAAGGCCAGGAACATGATCACGGCTGGCAAGGCTCTAAATTTTCAGTAAGAACCTAACCGAAAACCGTCTTTACGATATCCCTTTCGCCAGTCCCTTGATCATCTTCCTGGTTCGGTCAAGGGTGGCCAGAAACGGATCTAAATCCTCCTGGGTCAGGTATTCTATTTCTTTGGCAATTATCAGTTGGGTTTCCAACTCAGATCGCGAGCCCAAACTGATAGCCAGAAATTGCTTGAATTCTTTGGCGGAATTTCGGCCCTGGCCTTCGGCGATATTGGAAGGGATAGATACTGCGGCTCTTCTCATCTGATTGGTCAAACCGAAATTCTCTGACGGCGTAAATTTGTTTGTCAGTTTATAAAGCTTCCCGGCAAGGTCTATGGACAATTTCCATACTTCCAAATCCTGAAACGATCTCGATTTCGTTTTGATCATTTGCCCCTGAACCGCAAATCGATCTCAGGTTTTACCGAAAACCGAAAACCGAAAACAGTCAACAAAAAAGCCCACAGGGATAATACCCTGTGGGCTTTTGGAAGTCAACCTGCTTTTGGGTTAGAAGTAGAAATACCCGGCGAACTCTACCCGATGTTCGTCGCCTTGTTTGCTGAACGACCCCTGCGCAGTGCCAGGAACGGGGAAGACCCCGGCGCCGGTCGCATCAGCAGCGTATTGGCTGTGGACGAAGGAGTACTGTACGCCGAACTTCAGGGCCGCGATGGGCCGCCACCACAGGGTGGCATCCACTTCCTGCTGGGCAGTCACCTGGGAGCCGATACCAGCGGTGGCACTGTTGGTGTAGTAATCCTCCCAGCCATCACTGAACCCAAGCACCTTGCTGAAGCCATAGGCGGTGTTGAGGTACCACTGGTTGGTGAAATAGTACTGCAGTTCGCCCAGTATGCCCCAACGCTCCAGAGCTTCCTCGTTAAACTGCATGTGGTTACCGCCAAAAGTGTTATTGTTATACTTGAAGACGTTGGTGCTGTCCCCGGTAAACCCGAAGGCATCCACGTCCGCGCCGACCCAGGGCTGCACGATCAGGTGCATGGTGCCGGCCAGGTTGTCGGTGTGGGTCGGGATGACCGGGATGAACAAGGAGCCCATCAGCAACCAGGGATTGACATAGGTGTTGGCAAAGATGCCATTAGTAGCGCCGCCCTGCAGGTTAGCCAAAGCAGTCCCAGCGGTACCAGTAAACCGCGAGACCGCGCGTTCCCAGCCGGCAGTAACCGACGCGGTGAAGGCCTGCGGATGGCCGTAAAAAGCGGCCTTGCCCCACAAGTCGGCCTGGTATTTGACCTGCGCCTGGAGCTGCGGCGTTTCCGCATCTTCACCGGCGTTGGTGCTAGCATTGTAAGGATCGGAGGACGACCCGCCGATGGGGTTGGCAGAGCCGACCAAACCAGCCAGCGTCCAGTGTCCGCCACCACCATCCAGGAACCCCTGGGTGAAGCGGATCTGGGGCAAGCGGGCGGTGGGCGTGCCTAAGGCCATGAAGGGCCCGTCTTCAATCACTTCAGCATAGTAATCGCAGAACATGGACCAGTACTGGCCGAAGATCAACTCGGTATCCCCGGGCCAGTTCAACCGGAACATGGCGTGCCGCAAGCGCGGAACATAGATGTTGCTTGCGGACAGGGTGTCATTGGCGGAGTCCTCGAAGTCCATTTCCAGGAAGCCGGTGAGCTTGGCGCCCAGGACATCGGGGCCTTTGATGGTGAAGTTGAACCGGGAACCCATGGCCGTCATGCGGAAGTTGCCATGGTGGTTGTTGGGATCGTTCCAGCGCGGCGCCGGTCCGTTCATGTAAGCGCCGTTCTGCGTGCTGTCCCACCAGCCGTCCAACTTGATATAACCACCCAGGGTAAATTCGGTGGCGGCAAAGGCGGCCGCGGGCACCAGTAGGGACAAAACTACAGCGAAAATCAAGATCTTTTTCATCATTTCCCCCTTGAAATTTGGAAAGTAGGTTACCAGTTTCTCCTTTCCGTAAATGCCTAAATAGCTCTTTTAACTGACTTTTTCCCACCTCCTTTCTCTCTTTCGGTTTTATCCAGCGCCATATTAGACCGGTCCACAATTTTTGTCAATAAAAAATTGCAAAAAAATTTGCGCCCCCTAAGAGATGGTTTTCGGTTTCCGGTAGGGGGTTCCAGCGCCGGTTGGCGGGTGAATGAACCTGCGTCCGGTGGCACAGGCGTCTCGCCTGGGCAGCGCAGACCAAAGCTTCTAGAAGACTGGTTTTGTTTTCTGTCTCTGCGAGCGGCGTTTTCCTCTAATTTTGCCTTTGACTTCACCGAAAACCGAAAACCGTCTTTAGCCGTAGGGTCCGCAATGCGCACCAGCTTTATGCCTTGAAAATAGCGCCGACCTAAGCGTCTGGGCTGCCCTTGCCGGACGGCGCGCAGAAAAATAGGGCGGCCTTTGGCCGCCAAAATTCGGCGGGCGCAGCCCGCCCTATAATTTTGGACACAGGCTGGAAGCCTGTGCCACTAAAGGCCCTTTTACTGAACCTTTAATCTTGAAACCCTCTGGATTTCGATTTGGTCATTTGGAGGTCAACCGAAAACCGGAAACCGAAAACCGTCTTCTATTGGAAAAGCGAAAACCAAAAACTGGCGACCGTATTAAAAGGATCCCAGGTGAAGGCCAAAATCCCGGCCAGGATCATGTTGCCCTCCACCAGGGACTCCAGCATCAGGCCAGCCTCCATGAGGCCGCAGCGGTAGAGGGTGAGATAGCCCAGGGCGTAAAGGCCCGAGAGACTGAGGAGGTAGCCCAGGGAGGGAATGATTCCGGCCCCGGCGGCCAGCAGCAGCATGGCCGCAAAGGCCAGGCAGCAGCCGGACAACAGGTTCAGGGTGCGCTCCCGTCCCAGGGCGATGGCCAGGGTCTCTTTGCCCACCACCCGGTCGCCTTCCATGGCCATGATTTCAAAGAGGCCGCTGCGGATGAAGATCATCCCCGCCACGAAAAAAAAGGCGATGGCGGTGGCCCCGGAGGCCATCGGTTTGGTGCCGGAGCAGACCACCGGAATCAGGGCCGCCAGGACCCCCCAGGCCACCGCGGTGAACACCGCCCTGGAGCCGGGAATCTCCTTGAGGGTGTTGATCAGGGTGACCCGGGCCAGCGAGTCCGGGATGATCTTGAAATTGTAAAGGAGGCCGATGCCGCTCATGACGACGATGAAGGCAAAGGGCAGCCAGCCCAGATAAGCGCCCAGGGCCAGGGCCAGGCCGGCGGAGATGGCCCCGGTGGTCACGAGAAACGTCCGGTGGCGCCCGTAAAACATAGTCTGCACCGGGTCGTTAAGCTTGGAGGCCTTGTCGGTGAAGTGGTGCAGCAGGTGCATGGCATAAACGTAGAAAAAGGCCACGAAGAAATATTTAAACTGGGGTTCCACCTGCTGCAGCAGCGATGACACGTAGCTGAGGCAGCCGGCGCCGATAGCCACGTAGAGGTTGGACTTGAGGCAGAAGCGCCAGGCCCGGAAGAGGTAGTTGGTCCAGGAGCCGGCCCGGAAGGCCCAGGCGTGCTTCAGGGTACTGACCACGTTGCCGATGAGCCAGTGGGGGGTGGAGGCCCCGGCGGTCACCCCCACCGTATGATAGCGGCTCATCTCCTCCAGGTCCAGTTCCTGCTCGGTCTCCACGTGGTAGGTGGGAATGCCGGTGGCCCGGGAGATCTCCACCAGGCGCTGGGTATTGCCGCTGTTGCGCCCCCCCACCACCACCAGGGCCTCGGCGTGGCTGGCCAGTTCCTGAACCTCCGCCTGGCGGAAGGCGGTGGCGTCGCAGATGGTGTTGAAGATGCGGGCCGCGGGGAAGCGGGCCTGGATTTCCCCCACCCGCTTCTCGAAAAAGGCTTCGCTCTGGGTAGTCTGGGCAACCACGATGGGGGCGCCCAGCTCCGGCAAGGCGGCCACCTCTCCGCGGCTGGCCACCACGTGGCCCCGGCCCCCGGTGTAGCCCAGCAGGCCCTCCACCTCCGGGTGGTCGGCGTCGCCGACGATGATGGTGGCGTGGCCCTTGGCGGCCCAGCGCTGGATAATGGCCTGGACCTTGGCCACCCGGGGGCAGGTGGCGTCAATGATGCGGGAGGCGCCGTTCTCCAACTGCCGCCGCTCCCGGGGGGGGATGCCGTGGGCCCGGATCACCACCAGCCCCTTCGGCACCGCTTCGCCGGGCTTGAGCACCGTGATCCCCCGCTCCCGCAGCAGCTCCAGCACCTGGGGATTGTGGATCAGGGGGCCATAGGTATAGATTTGGGTCTGGGTTTCGTTGATGGCCTTGAGGACCATCTCCAGTGCCCGTTTGACGCCGATACAAAAGCCGGCGGTGCGGGCCAGCACCACTTTCATCTGACGAACCCCTCCCGCCGTAGTCTGTGCCGCAATCGATTATCCATGGAAAATTACCGATTTTTAACCCCCCTTTGGAAAAGAGGCGTTGGGGGGAAATTAATATAACATGTTTAAGTTACGTATAAATTACCATTTTTCAATGGGTAATTTACCCTGCCCAATCCCGCGTTTCCTCTCGTTCTCAAGTTCCAGCTTGGCCTAGTTTTTGATCGATAGTTACTTAATTTTATCAGTTATTTGTCCTTTGCGCCTTTAGAGTAATTAACATTTTTTGAGCGAAGGTGTCATTAGGATTATTTTTGAGATCATGTTGATAAATAATAATGGCTTTATCAATATTTCCTTGTTTCGCCAAAGCAAATCCTAAATTGGCATAAGCCGCTTGGAAATCAGGGTTTATTTGGATGGCTTTTTGGAACCTGGTAATGGCCTCATCAATTTTTCCCTGCTGCGCCAGGTCCACCCCCAAGTTGTTATGCGCCTCGGCATAATCGGGCTTAAGGCGCAGGGCCTCGGCATAATGGGCTATAGCCTGGTCTAACTGGCCCTGCCCATCCAAGGCCACCCCCAGGTTGTAATGGGCCTCGACATAATCGGGCCTAAGGCGCAGGGCCTCGTCATAATGGGCTATAGCCTGATCCAATTTGCCCTGTTGCGCCAGGGTACCCCCCAGGTCGTTATGGATTATGAAGTTATTCCTGGTCACCTTCAGGGTATGCTCAAACAGCGAAATGGAATCGCGCCAATAGCTGACCTGCACCCAGGAACAGATCATTAAAGCTGACAAGACCACTCCGGCGCCCAAGGGCAAAAGGAACCTGGCGACGCGCCAGCGGGCCGTAAGTTCAGCCATCCCATAGGCCACCATGATAAACAGCCCGATGAAGGGGACATAGGTATAGCGGTCCGCCATGGCCTGCTCCCCCACCTGCACCAATCCGATGACCGGCACCAGGGTGCCCAGGTACCAGAGCCATCCCACCAGGAGATAGGGATGCCTCCGGACCTGCCGGAGAGCCAAGAAAGTTAGAACCGCCAGGGCCAGGCTGGCCAACAGCGCCTGCCCTATGGGCACATTATGCCTCGAAAGAGGGTAAAGAACGGCCAGGTGCGCGGGCCAGAACATCTGACCCAGATAACTCACATAGGCCACAATAGCGTTGGCGAGGCGATTCGGAATAGGGAGACTAGACAAAGTCGATATAGCTTCCGCTTGCCTTTGCGCATAGAAAGCGACAATGCTAAAGAGGGCCGAAATGACCAACAACGGCGACTTTTCCCCTACCAGGCGCTTGATGGAAGCCCCTTGCTGGGTTTTGCTGTCCGAAGAGCCCCTGGAGCGGCCCTTGGATGAGCTAACCACGGCGGGACGGTTTGGGGTCCAGCGATGTAGAGGCCAGTAGTCCAGAAGCAGAAGGACCAAAGGCAGGGTTACCAGCATGGGCTTGGCCAGCAGCCCCAGGATAAAGCAGGCCAGGATTAACAAGTATCGCCTGAGCCCCGGAGACTCCACATACCAGACGTAGGCCCACATGGTGAGCAGCCAGAAAAAAGTGCTCAGGACATCCTTCCGTTCGGCCACCCAGGCCACCGACTCCACGTGCAGGGGGTGCAGGGCAAAGAGGGCGGCCACCAGGAAACTGGGCCCCAAGGCCCCGGTGGTCCGCCGGAGCCACAGAAACAAGAGCAGGGCGTTGGCGATGTGGAAGAGCAGGTTGGTTAGAAGAAAACCCTCGGCGTGCAGCCCGAAAAGTTGGCTGTCCACCATGAGGGAGAGCATGGTCAACGGATGCCATAACGCGGCACAGGTGGTGTTAAAAGCCCCGATAAGCCCAGACAGGGTGAGGCCACCCTGGACCATAGGGTTTTCGGTGACGTAAAGACTGTCGTCATAATTGATAAACTGGTGAGTTCTCAGATCGCTATAGGTTGCCAGCGTGGCCACGACCAGGAAGAGGCAGGCTATTATTTTCCAGCGGCGCTCTGACACTTAGACCCTAACCTAAAGTTTAAGCGAGGGAAATTCGCGGTAGTTGCAACCGGGCAAACTCCTCAGGCGACAGGAATCGGCTGAGAGGGAAGACAGGTTATCGGAGATTACGCTTGAACCCGGGTCATCCCAATCATTAAATGGTTTTCAGGCCTCCCCTCCCGGGTGCCATTCCGAAGAGGCTCCTCTTGAGCCAGTGTAATGTCCCACAATTATCTCAACAAAAGATTTGAGATAACCTCCCCCTCCCTTGAGGGGAGGGGGTTGGGGGGAGGGTGGCAACATATGGTAAATGAACAATGAATTACCACCCCCACCCCGACCCGCCCCCCTCAAGGGGGAGGGAAAAAGGCAAAGCATTTTGGCAACGTTTCCGTAGGGCGCAATACTTGAAGCTATCGCAAAACCTGTTTTCACCGTCATCCTGAACAGAATCTAAGGTCACTAAAAATACTAGATTCTTCGCTTCGCTCAGAATGACATTTTTGGGGAAGACCATGGTTTTGCAATAGCTTTTAGCCAATGCAGCTTGCGGGACGCAGGTCGGCGCCCGCATGCTTCAAAATGGCCCCCGCCAACCGCAGCCTTCCTTTCTCAGGAATGAGGGCCTCGATCCACTGAGGATGTCAGCGTTACCTCTGAGCCTCGCTTCTCTTGGGTCAGCCCCGCCAGGGGCTTGGCCGGGGCCTCTCCGGCCAGGAGCCGCTCCTTCAAGACCTCCTCCATGCGGTTGGCCACAATTTCCGAACCCGCGTCCACGAGGTGGATGCCGTCCGGCTCATAAAGGGGTTCCTCCCGGTTGCAGAGGAGGTTGCGAAAATTGATGAAATAGGGCTTGTCCTGCAGCCGGGCCACCAGGGCCTGATAGCACACTTGAAAATTATTGCGCAAAGCCAATTTTTTTTCCAGGACCACGTTTTCGTGGGCCCGGACACTGGCGGCCACCGGCTGCGTTTCCGCCCACCAGCAAGGCTGGTAGACCAGCAGGAATTTGGCGCCGAAGGCGGCAGCTACCTTATCCAAGTAATCGTACCGCTGGGCGCAACTGTCCGCAAATTGCGCCAGCTTCGGGTCCCCGGGCTCGATGGCAAAGACGCCCTGCCTCATTTTGTCATAAATTTCACGGGTGAAGGACGACCACATGGCCGCATTCAGGGGCTTCAGCAACCCGAAAAAGCTGCGGTGGTAATCCTCGATCATGCCCCGCACCCGATCGTAGCCCTGGTGGCCGTAAGGGTTGCGGTTCTGGGCGAAATAAGCGGAGTCGTTGCCGCCGTCGTAAAAGACGATCAGGTTCGGGTAGGGACGGTTTTCGATGAGGACCTTCTGCAGGTACTTGGTCTCCAGCAGCGAATTGAAACCGTCTTGCCCAAAGTTGGTCACGGTGGCCGGATGCTCCGGCTCATCCCGGTTCCAGTCCCGGGCCAGGAAGCTGGGAATGGTGTGGGCGTCGATGGGGTTGGGTCCCCGCATGGTAGAGCCGCCGAACAGCCAAAAGGTCCAGGCCCCCAGCCCCGGCGCCGCCGGGTTATTCACGGTAGGCCGCACGTTCTCCAGAAACAGGGCGTAGGGGTCATAGCTGACCACGTCCCCATCCCGGAGTTGCCCGTAAATCCAGTAGTTGCTCAAGGAGACGGCGAGAAAGCTGGCGACCTCCACCAGAATGACGCCGATGATAACCCACTTGCAGAGTCGAAACACTCCCGAGAAGATTCGTTTCATTTAAAGTCCTTTAACTATTGATCAGCTCGCCCAACCTTTAATATTATACTACTGGAAAATGGAAATGGCCGGTTTAAGGTTTTTTTGCCGCCATTTTTTCCCGGCGGCGGTGCCGCCCTCCCCTCTCAGCGTTGGAATTATAACCCCTGAAGCGGTGAAAAACCGCGGCTCATCCCGGAAGGGCGGGGCAGCCGTGCCCTATCTCGTTCCCAAGCTCCTGCTGGGGAACGCCAATTTTTCCCCAAGCTCTGCTTGGGGACATTTTCCTCGACCACGCACACCCTCCTCATACTGCGTGATATCCCTTGCCAAGCAGGAGCTTGGCAAACAAGGTGGGTTCCCAAGCAGGAGCTTGGGAACCAGTATTCAAAATTGTGACCGCAAGCCTTAAGCCAGAGAATACGGAGGCAGCCCGGAAGCGCCAAAACTCCCTCTCCCCTGGGAGGGGAGAGGGGAAAAAGCAAGAGAACTCCATAAATTAATCAAAGAAGATTTGGCCGCCTAGATTACGCGGCAGATTAGCAAAAACCTTGCCGGACACCGCTGTTGGGAACCAGGATTTTCAAAACCGCAGTTTTTAGGCCCCTGAATGACGGTGGCCTCTGCAAGATATTAATAGTTTTCAGTCTTCGGTTTTCGGTTAATATAATGAAAAATCGAGGGTTGGCACCCCTATCCGGCCGGATGGCTCGGGGTACTTAGGCAACAGCCCGGAGATCTTGATTAGAGGGGGCGGGGCAATTCCCGTGGGAAACTTCTTGCTGCTGCTGGGCGGCACCATCGCCCTGCGGCCCTACGTCTTTATCTTCATGGGAGTGTACCTGCTGCTGGCCACCTGGCAGTGGGGGGCCGGCCGGGCCGCAGCCTTCCTGATCCTGGGATATCTCATCTCCTGGGCCGCCGAGCTCTGCTCCATCCATTTCGGCCTCCCCTTCGGGGAATATCTATACATCCCGGCCACCCGGGACCGGGAACTCTGGGTAGCCGGGGTCCCTCTCATGGACTCCCTGTCTTACGTATCTATCGCCTATGCCAGCTACTGTCTGGCCCTGCTGGCCCTGGGCCGGGGGTGCTGGCAGGGATGGGGCTTCCACCTTGAGGATGAGGCCGCCTGGCAGCTTTCCCGGCGCACCCTGATCCTGGGAGCGGCGCTCATGGTCAGCCTGGACATCGTCATCGATCCGGCGGCCCTGCGGGGCTACCGCTGGTTTCTGGGCCAGATCTACGGCTACCCGGAAGGGGGGGTCTATTTTGGCGTCCCCTTGAGCAACTTTGCCGGCTGGTTCCTGGTGGCCCTGATTCTCATCCGGGCGCTGCAGTACCTGGCCCACCCGGCCCCGGTCCCGGCCCGTGTCTGGGATTGGGGACGCCGGACCTTTCCCTGCCAGGCCCTATTGGGACCCGCCCTCTACTTGGGAATCCTGGGATTTAACCTGGGGGTGACCTTCCTCATCGGCGAGACCTGTCTGGGTTGGGTGGGAGTCTTTATCTACCTGCCGTTTTTAACCTGGCTGGTCCTCAAGCACCTGCCCGGCTCCGGCCAACTCGGGTAGCAGGACCTGGAGGGCCTGGGCCAGCCGCGCCGCGGCCAGCCGGCTGCGGCGCCAGAGATGGGCCAGGTCTGCCAGGCGGCGGGGGTCCCTCGCCAGCCAGCCCAGGGCGTCCAGCCACCCGGGGGCCCCGGGGTCAGGTCGGGGCCGCGCCAGAAACTCGGGGATCTCCTCAGCCGCGCCATCGGTAATCGCCCGGAGTCCCAGGAAAGGAAGGCCCTCGGCCCGGGCCACTGCGGCCACCGCGGCGGTCTCCAGGTCCAGCACCGGCCGGCTCAGCCGGGCCATGGCTTCCCCCAGGCCGCACTTCGGGATAATCCTGGGCGTGGTGATGATACTACCGGCAAAGGATGCAGGCCCCGCCGCGGCCAGGGCCCGGAGCAACTCCGGCAGGGGCCGGGGCGGCGGCGGCGCCGCCACCGGCGAAAGCAGCCGGGTCAGCGGATCGTAGCTGGCGAAATACTCTCCCAGGACCAGGTCTCCGGGGCTCAGCTCCGGGGTGACGGCGCCGCCGAACCCCAGGGAGAACAGCAGGCGGGGCCGAAGAAGGCTAACCAGGCGAGAGGCCGTCTGGCGGGCCGCCTCGGCGCCCAGACCCGTAAGGGCCAGCAGCCCCCACCCCGGTCCCACTGCCAATTCCCAGGCCGGGCCTGACACCCCGGCCCGGCGGCGCCGGCACCGGCTGCGGCGCAAAAAAGGCCGCACTTCCCAAGGAAGCGCGGCCAATAACAGCATCCGGCAAGGCCCGGCGGCGCCCAGACCCTGCGAGCCCTCCGGCATCAGGACTTGGCCAATGGCAGGTGGTCTGCCGGCGGCGTCAACTCAGGCTGGGAGGCCACGGTGGCCACCTGCTTGTGCCGCCGCCAGCGGCGCCCCTGCACCAGGAGGCTGCCGTTCTTATGCAGCACGGTGTGGTCATCCAGGATGATCAAACCGTGGCGCTCGGAAATATTGGTGTAATATTCGTACCGCAAGTGACGCTGGTTGAGGCGGTATTTGAAAAACAGGAAGAATACCATGTAGATGACCACGATGAGGCCCAGCCCCGCCAGCGTGTAACTGAGGAAGAGAAAGGTGTTATAGCCGAGGGAACTCAGCCACGCCATGATGTAGTTCATGTTGTACAGGGCCAGCACGGTCACCAGCAGCAGGAAGAGTATGGCCAGATAGGGCAGGCGCTTGAGATGGAAGATTACGGCTCCCATCTGGGAGCCGGACGCCTCGCCTTCGAGGTTCTCTCCTTCCGGCTCCCCCAAAAAGCGGTTAAAGCCGGTAACGATGACCCCCATGAGAAAGGTGACTACAATGGGGAAGGCGAAGGCCACGAAGACGTAATCCCGCCAGGGAAAAGCGGTCTGCACCCGGTGGTATTTATCATCCGAAGCCCATAGCACCACCACGATAAAAATGACGATCTCCAGGATACCGATGAGCTTAAGGTAATCGAAGAAGAGCTTTTTACGGTCTGCCTTGGTGAAATAACTGGCAATCATGGACATGCCCACACCCGCCTCAGGCTTTTCGAAGTACTTATTAGATAACCAATAAACCTCTCAGGGTCAATCCCTTTCCAAGATGGGCCTGGCCCGGTTCCCATTTTCAGAGGCCCGGGGCCCAGGGCGGGCCGACAGCGTCAGGGGCTTAAGAGACGATTCCCAGAGGCAGCCGCGAGCCTGGCTTCCCCCCAAAAAAAGAGGAACGGCGGGGCGCCCCGGCCGTTCCTGCTTGCTACTATATTATAACTTCCCGGCGCACCCCGGGGCCGCCGCTTCCCTCCTGTTCTTCTCGGGGGAAGCGCCCGGCTCAGCCATGGGGCAAGGTCACCACGAAGTTGGAACCGTCCTGCCTCGGTTCGTAAAGAAGGTCGCCGCCGTGCCGGGAGACGATGTCCCGGCTGAGATAGAGGCCCATGCCCAGGCCCGATCTCTCGCCTGCGGCCCGCGGCATCTTTTTGGCGACATTGGAAAAGAGCATGGAACGGTACTCCTCAGGCACCGGGTTGCCGGTGTTGGAAACATTGAGGCGGCAATTAGCCCCCTGCTGTTGCAAATCGATGGCGATGGTGCAGCCGGCGCCTCCGTGTCTGATGGCGTTATTGATCAGATTCCGGAAGACGCTCTTGAGCCACAACTTGCTGCCCTGCACCGGGATGATGGCGGCGGGAAGCTGTTCCAGATGATTGTCCAGGGTGATCCGATTGTTGCGGAGTTCCGATCCCAGCTCCTTCAGGACCGGAGCCACCACGTCATGCCGCAGGTCCAGCAGTTCCTTATCCATCTCCTGGCCGGCGGCCCAGGAGACGGCCTTGGCCATGAACTCTTCGGTGAAGCCGATCAATCTATCTATGTTATCGGAAACTTCCTGCAGCTTCCCCAGGGCGGCCCCATTCACCTCCCCGAAGGCGCCCCGGAGCAGGAGCCTCATAGAAGCGGAGGTGGACACCATGGAGCCCCGCAGGTCGTGAAAGATCAGCATCAAGCGATCCAGGGTCCGCGCGTTGACTGCGGTCGCGGTTGGCGCCGCCAGGTTGGCGGCCGGAACCAGATCGACGATGTCCAGGCTTTCGCAACAGCGGCTGACTCGCCGCCACAGCTCGGTGGGGCTGACCGGCATCAGGAGATAATCATCCACCTCAATCTGATAGGCTTCCCGCGGGAAGGTCACCTCATGGTTGCTACTGACCACCATGACCTTCACATCCGGGTTCAACCTTTTGGCCCGCTTCAAGACCTCGATGCCGTCCAGCTCTCCCGTGTTAAGCTTGCCGATCACCAGGTCATAATTCTTTTTTACCAGGGCTTCCAAGGCCGTCTCGGGGCTGGCCGCCACCCTGACTTTATATCCTTTGTATTCCAGGACCCAGGCGATTGTCCGAAACAGGTGTGATCCGTCGCCCATTAACAGAATGTCGTGGCTGGCCATCGTCTGATCTCCTTTGCTTCGCCGGTTCAGCTTGAGATGGTGAATAGGAATAGGACCAATGCTGGATATGCCCTTATCAAACCCGCTTTCGGAGAAACGGTCAATCGGCATATGTGCCTATTTTCATATGGGCAAAATTGCCTACATCAAGAGCGCGGGCCTAACTGTTGATTTAGAGAATACCGAGAGATTGGGACGAAATAAACTGGCAGAAATACCTAAATGGGGATAGGTAAAATTACCTAATCAAGTGCGGTGGCGACTCTTCGGGTTCGCCAGGCGCTCCCCGGCGCTTGCTGCCGGACTTATCGTTTCTTTAGTGAAAGGGAGGGTGCGGCGGGCGGCAGATAAGCGGCGCCCGGCAGGGCCTGGTCAGTGGCAGGGTCTGGTTCCGGATCAGGAGGCGGTGGTGGTGTAACCTTTCTGAATGGCGTATTTCACCAGGTCGGCGGTCTTCTTGACGTTCAGCTTCCTCATGATATTGGCCCGGTGGTGTTGCACCGTGCGGCTGCTGATGAACAGCAATTCGCCCACTTCCTTGCTCGATTTGCCTTCGGCGATGAGCTTGATGATCTCCCGCTCCCGGGTGGTGAGATGCTGGCCCGGATTGGCCGACTGCTCCCCGGCAGGCCGGGCCTTTTCCATGAACAGGTCCGCCACCTGGGGGGCCAGCAGCGGTGAGATATAGGTGCCCCCTTTCTTGAGGGTGTCGATGGCGGAGATCAGCTCACTGTCGGCATCCTCCTTGAGCAGATAGCCCTCCGCCCCGGCCGCGAAGGCGTGATACAGATATTCCCGGTCTTTGTGCATGGTCAGGATCAAGACCTTGACTTCCGGATGGATGATCTTGATCTCCCGGGTCGCCTCCAGGCCGCGCAGATTGGGCATGGAGATGTCCAGGATAACCAGGTGGGGGTAGGTCGTCTTCAGGATCTCAATCAACTCGAAACCGTCGTTGGCTTCCCCCACCACTTCTACATCGCTGATGCTCTGTATGATTCTCCGTATTCCCCGCCGGAACATCACGTGATCATCAGCCAGCAGTATGGTGAAAGGGGCTGCCATGACGTTTATCCCTCATCCTGCGCCGTGGAGAGACAGTTTCGATGAATGGCGATGTTTTTATACCGGATTTTTCTCAAAACTGCCAGTGATTTCCGGCAATTTTTTAACCCCCCCTTTGGAAAAGGGGGACTTAACCATGCAAAATGCAGCGTTCTAGTCCTGATGTTATGTCCAGCTAGTCCAGCTAATTATGGAACACTCCCCTAGAAATGGCCAGGCAAGGCAACCGCCTGCCCCCTGCCCCTGCCCCGAAAGGTGGGTTAACCGGCCCCCCCGGGGGGCGCGGTTTCTCCATCTGTTTTTGGAGGAATCGGGATACTGCAAACGATCTTGGTGCCCGCCCCCTGCCGGCTCCAGAACTGGCAACGGCCACCCAGCATCCGGCTCCGTTCATCCAGGGCCGCCAGCCCCAGGCCGCGGCGGCTGGCATCCCGTCTGGCGATCTGGGTCACATCGAATCCCACGCCGTCGTCCTCTATGCTGAAGATGAGAGCGCCGCCTTCCTGGCGCAGCGCCACCGAAACCTTGCAAGGCCCGGCGTGCTTGGTGATGTTGTGGAGGGATTCCTGAAAGATGCGGTAGAGGATGATCTGGGATTCAGGGGGGAACAGGCCGTTCAAATCCTCAACCTCAAAGGACAGCTCTACGGCGAAATATTTACTTATGCCGTCGGCCAGGTATTTCAAGGCCGCCAGCAATCCCAGGTCCTCCAGGATGGAGGGGCTCAGGTCCCTGGACAAACGCCGGACGTTGTCGATGACCTGGTCCAGGTACTCGAGCAATTCCAGACACTCCTGCTTCAGGTTCGACTGGTCGCCCGGCCGCAGCTCCTTTTCGATGGCCCGGGTGCGGAGCTTCATAACCGTCAGGCTTTGCCCCAACTCATCGTGCAGCTCCAGGGAAAGACGCTTCCGTTCATGCTCCTGGGCCCTCAGGAGCTCGGAACTCAGGTATCGCAGGCGCCGTTCCGATTCCTGCACGGCCATCTTGGACCGCTGGGCTTCCGTGGCATCGAAGAAGACGCCGCTGAAAGAATCCACCCCCCCCTCTGCATTGAAGATCATCTGGCCCCGGTCCTGGATCCAGAGGGTCCGGTCGTCCCTGGTTCGGATGCGAAATTCCCGGTAGTAAGCGCCGGTGCCCTGGCGGGCGCGCCTGATGACCTTTTTGGCCGCAGGGAGGTCTTCCCGAACTATCAGGTCCAGCCACTTGGCCCGGCGGGAATCGAACTCCTCCTTTCTATAGCCCGTCAGCGCCTCGATCTTGTGGTCGAAGAAATCGACCGACCAGTCCAGATAACCTTTGTAAACCACGGCGGGCATGTTGCTCACCAGAATCCGGTAGTCTTGTTCACTCCGCCGCAGGGCCTCCTCCGCCTGGAGGCGCTCCCGGATCTCCGCCGCCTCCCGCAGGGCTCGCTTCACCGCGGGCGCCAGGCGGAAGAGCCGATCCTTAAGAACGTAGTCCGTGGCCCCTCGTTTTAAGTTGTCGATGGCCACTTCTTCGCCAATGGCCCCGGAGACAAAGATGAAGGGCACATCGGGACATCTTTCCTGGGCCAGGGCCAGGGCCGCCGGCCCGTTGAACCGGGGAAGGTGATAGTCGGAAAGGATCAGATCGGGAAGGGATTGTTCCAGTTCTCTGACAAAATCCTGGTCATTATCGACCCGCCGGGTGGTGAAGGTCAGATTGGCCTGCCGGAGCTCAAAGGCCATCAACTCGGCGTCGCTGGCCAGATCTTCCACTATCAGAATGCGCAGGCTCGGAACCAAGAAGCTATCCCACTTGGGCTGGCCGGCCCTCAGCCGGGCTGGCCGGTATTAAGTCAAAGGGAGACTTTATTGCGCCGCAACCAGTAAAGGGCCAGGTCTTCCACCACCCGGAAATACTCGTCGCAGTCCACCGGCTTGACCAGGTAGCTGTTCGCCCCCGATCGATAGCTCTCGAGGATGTCCGACTCTTCCTGGGAGGAGGTCAACATTACCACTGGAATCAAGCGGGTGCGTTCATGCCCCTTGAGCCTTCTTAGAACTTCCAGGCCGCTCATCTTGGGGAGCTTCAGGTCCAGGAAGATCGCCTTGGGAAACTCACGGGGCGCATCCGCAGCAAACAAGAGAAAATCGAGGGCCTCCACCCCGTCGGCAAAGACCTTCACCTTGCCGGCCAGGCCCTTCCTTTTCAAGGCCCGGAGGGTCAGTTCCGCATCGCAGGGGTTGTCTTCAATGACAACGGCCTCGAAATCCTTTGCCAGGGACGCCAACCAAAACTCCTTTTCCTGATGGTAGCAAGGGGCCGGGGGATCTGGCCGCGGCCGCCACCCCGACCTGCCGGCGAAATCCGTGTGAAATTTTCACCCCAGTTATGGATTATTATAGAAGGATTGGCGGGTAAATGCACGGGAATTCACTATAACTCGTGACCGGCAGCTATTTTCTTGATAAAATTTGAAGGGTGGCCGGGGACGCAACGAAAAATAACTTCGAGTGCCCGGCGCTGAAAATACGCTATAATTTAGGCGTCTAGAAGATAAGCAGGATATGGCATGGCTGTCTCCGAAACCCGTTCCGGAAAAAAGCTGAAGGTCACCGGTGTTGTCCAAGGCGTGGGCTTCAGGCCTTTTGTCTATCGGTTGGCCAGGGCCCATCAGCTGGCGGGTTGGGTGCGCAACACCTCCACTTGCGTGGAAATCGAGGTGGAAGGGGCGAGCGCCTCCCTGGAACAATTTATCCGCCAGCTTGCCACCGAGGCGCCGAATCTGGCCAGGATTGAGGCGGTGGTGGCCCGGGACGCCGAACCCCGGGGGCGCTCCGGCTTTACCATCCTCGAGAGCCGGACCCAGGCGGCCACCGCGGCCCTGATTCCCGCCGACGTCTCCACCTGCGCCTCCTGTTTTGCCGAGATCCTGGACCCGCAAAACCGCCGCTACCAGTATCCCTTTACCAATTGCACCGACTGCGGCCCCCGCTTCACCATCATCCGGCAGGTCCCCTATGACCGCGGCCACACCACCATGTCGCTCTTTTCCATGTGCGCTGCCTGCCGGGCGGAATATAAAGACCCAGGAGACCGGCGTTTTCATGCCGAACCCACCGCCTGTCCGGTCTGCGGCCCTCATCTCTGGCTGGAGCAACCCGGCCGGAAACTCCTGACCCGGGGCGCCCTGGAGGCGGCCGCCGGCCTGCTCCAAGACGGATTGATTGTAGCGGTCAAGGGCCTGGGGGGATTTCACCTGGCCGCCGACGCCCGCCAGGACCGGGCGGTTGCGACCTTGCGCCAGCGGAAAGGCCGGGTGGCCAAACCTTTCGCGGTGATGGTCCGAGACCTGGCTGAGGCTGAAAAGCTGTGCCACCTGGGGGAAAAGGAGAAGGCCTGGCTGTTATCCCCGGAGCGGCCCGTAGTCCTGGCCAGGAAGCGCCCGGACAGCGAAGTCTCGCGGCACGTGGCCCCGGGGAATTCCTATCTGGGCCTCATGCTTCCCTATACCCCGATGCACCTGCTGCTCCTGTCCCGGGGCCCCGAGGCCCTGATAATGACCAGCGGCAACCTCAGCGAAGAGCCCCTGGTGTTCAGCAATGAGGAGGCCCGGGCCAGACTGGACGGTCTGGCGGACGCCTACCTCATGCACAACCGGGATATAGAAGTCCCTTGCGACGACTCGGTGGTGCGCCCCCTGTCCCCCGACCGGGCCATTCCACTTCGCCGGGCCCGGGGGTTCGTGCCTGCTCCCATTTACCTGCCGCTTTCGTCTCCCCCTATCCTGGGGGTGGGGGCCGAGCAGAAGAACACCTTTTGCCTGGCCTGGGGCGGCAACGCCATCCTCAGCCAGCACTTAGGCGACCTGGACACGGTGGAGACCTACGACTACTTCAGCCAGGCTATTTCCCATTTTAAGACATTATGCCGCCAAGACCCGGATATCGTGGCCCACGACCTGCATCCCCTTTACCTGAGCACCCGTTATGCCCTCGGGCTTAAAGAGGCGACCCTGGTGGGAGTCCAGCACCATCACGCCCACATCGCCGCCTGCCTGGCCGAGAACCGGCGCCGGGAAAGGTGCATCGGCATCGCCCTGGACGGCACCGGCTACGGTCCCGACGGCGCCATTTGGGGCGGGGAAATCCTGGTGGCCGACCTGGCGGACTACAGCCGGGCCGGGCACCTGGCGCCGGTCCTGCTCCCGGGGGGGACCGCGGCGGTTGCTGACCCCCGGCGCATGGCCGCCGCTTATCTCTATCAAGTCCAGAAAGAGCGGTTCGATCACCTGGCCCAGGAGTTGGAACTGGGCTACCCGCCCCTGGAATGGCGCATTCTCTGCCGCCAGTTGACCTCGGGCATCAATTCGCCGCTCACCACCAGCGCCGGGCGCCTCTTCGACGCGGTGGCCGCCACCCTTAATATCTGCCGCTGCCGGACCTACGAAGGCCAGCCGGCCCTGGAACTGGAAATGGCCGCCGACCCCGCTGAGGACGGCTTTTATCCGGCGTCCATCCTGTTGGAGGGGGACACCCTGGTCCTGGACACCCTGGGCATCTTCCGCCGGCTGCTAAACGAGCACTTGGGCGGCATCGACGCCGCCAAGATCGCCGCCCGCTTTCACAACTCCCTGGTGCGCCTCTTCACCGCGGCCTGTGAATTGGTGCGGGAGCAAACCGGCCTGGAACTGGTGGCTCTCTCCGGCGGAGTCTTTCAGAATGCCCGGATGTTGGAGCATTTGAGTAATTCTTTGGAGCAGCGCGGTTTTCAGGTGCTGACCCACCGGCTGGCCCCGCCTAACGACGGCTGCATTTCCCTGGGCCAGGTGGCCGTGGCCGCGGCGCGGCTGGAGAAGGAAAACCGCGGCAAATATGCTGAGCCCAGGAAGGGGAATCTTTCTTAGGCCTTCTGAGCTTTTTGGAAATGGTGGGCACTGCCCACCCTACATTCTTTTTTGCCAGGGTGGGCAGTGCCCGCCCCATAATCCCTCTCTTAAAGGGGTAAGCTGATGTGCCTCGCCATCCCCATGCGCTTGATTGAGATCGACGGCGCCTGTGGGGTCGCCGAAGTGGACGGCGTCTCCCGGCAAGTCCGTCTGGACCTGCTCCCGGAAGTCTCCCTGGGAGACTATATCCTGATTCACGCCGGGCTGGCCATCGCCCGGGTGGACGAGGAGCAGGCCCAGGAGACCCTCTCGGTGTTGCGGAGCCTGGCCGATGAAGTTTATTGATGAATTCCGCGACAAAGAACTGGTCCAGGAAATCGTCCGCCGCATCGGCCAGTTGAGCCGCGGCCCCGCAACTATCATGGAGGTCTGCGGCACCCATACCATGGCCGCGGCCCGCTTTGGCTTGAAGTCCTTGTTGCCGGAGGGGCTGCGGCTCATCTCCGGCCCCGGCTGCCCGGTGTGCGTCACCGCCCAGGATGACCTGGACGCCTTCCTGGCCCTGGGCCGCCAAGCCAATGTGGTGCTCACCTCCTTCGGCGACATGCTCCGGGTCCCAGGCAGCCGGACCTCCCTGGAACAGCTCCGGGCCCAGGGGGCCGACGTGCGGGTGGTCTATGCCCCTCTGGACGCCGTGGACCTGGCGCGGGCTGAACCCGGAAAACAGGTGGTCTTTTTCGGGGTGGGGTTCGAAACCACCATGCCCGCGGTGGCCCTGGCCATCAGAGGGGCCGCGCAGCAGCGGCTCGAGAACTTCTCAGTCCTCTGCGTCCACAAAACCATGCCCGCCGCCCTGCGGGCCCTGCTGGCCAGCGGTGAGGTGCGGGTTTCGGGCCTCCTCTGTCCCGGGCACGTCACCACCATCATCGGCGCCGACGCCTACGCCTTTATCCCCCGGGAATTCGGCATCCCTTGTGCGGTCGCCGGTTTCGAACCCCTGGACATGCTGCTCGGCATGGAGGCGATTCTGCGCCAGGTCCAGCAAGGCCGGCCCCGGGTGGACAACGCCTATGGCCGGGCGGTCCAGACCCGGCCCAACCCCCAGGCCCAGGCCCTGCTGGCCGAGGTCTTTGCCCCCGGCGATGCCAACTGGCGCGGTCTCGGAATCATTGTCGGAAGCGGCGTGCAAATTCGTCAGCCCTACGCCCGTTTTGACGCCCGCATCAGGTTTTCCGGGGTCTGGCCGCGCCTTACCCCGCCGCCAAAATCCTCGCCTTGCCGCTGCGGCGAGGTGCTGCGAGGGGCGTTGCGTCCCCAGGAATGCCCCCTGTTCCAGCAGGCCTGCACTCCCGCCCAACCGGTTGGACCCTGCATGGTCTCCAGCGAAGGGGCCTGCGCCGCGGCCTACCGGTACGATAGATAGCCATCAGCTATCAGCTTTCAGCTTTCAGCCATCAGCTAAAGGCAAAAGGCAAAAGGCAAAAAACAAAGAAGGATTTCAAAAAGGAACTGTTTTCCGTATTTTTGTTGCCGGTTGATCCTGAAGATTGAAGGCAAGATCAAGGCCCCGTAATCTGGACGGAAAATGGAAAACGGCAAACGGAAAACGTTCTAAAGGCTGGGAATCATGTCCGCAGATGCTGGAGAGACGAACCGCAAACCGCAGCAACAGATCCTTCTCAGCCACGGCGCCGGGGGCCGGGAGATGACCATGCTCATCGAGCAGGTCTTTCTTTCCAGCTACGGGTCCAAGAATTTTACGGGGGATGACAGCGCCACCCTGCTACTCGGTTCCCACCGCCTGGCCTTCACCACCGATTCCTTCGTCGTGGACCCCCTGTTCTTCCCGGGAGGCGACATCGGCCGCCTGGCGGTGGCCGGCACGGTGAACGACCTGCTCACCGCCGCGGCCCGGCCCCTGGCCCTGTCCGCCTCCTTCATCCTGGAAGAGGGGCTGGAAATCGACACCCTGGCGGCCATCGCCACCTCCATGCAACGGACCGCGGATGAATGCGGGGTCACCATTGTCACCGGCGATACCAAGGTGGTCCCCAGGGGCTCGGCGGACAAGGTCTTCATCACCACCGCCGGGGTGGGCCTGGTCCTGCGCCCCGGGGTTTCCGGCGCCGCCGCGGTCCCCGGGGACAAGATCATCCTCACCGGGTCCGTGGGCGACCACGGCACCGCGGTGATGCTGGCCCGGGAAAAGCTCCTCGACGGGGAGGCCATTGCCAGCGACGCCGCCCCCCTCACCGACCTGGTGCTGAACCTCATCGAGAGCGGCTGCGCGATCCACGCCATGCGGGATCCCACCCGGGGCGGCATTGCCGGCTCTCTAAACGAGATCGCCCGCCAATCCCAGGTGTCCATGGAGGTCGAAGAAACCCTCATCCCGGTCAAGCCGGCGGTGGCCGCGGCCTGCGAGGCCCTGGGGCTCGAGGTCTACCAGGTGGCCTGCGAAGGGAAGATGCTGGTGATAGTAGCCCCTGAGGACGCCGGGCGGGCCGTGGAGATCATTCAGGGGAGCCGCTACGGCTCCGGGGCCCGTCTCATCGGTGAGGTGAGGGCAGAGTCGCCCGGACGGGTGGCCCTCCGCACCAGCATCGGCACCGCCCGCCTTCTGGACCCCCCTTCCGGGGACCTGCTGCCCAGAATTTGTTGAGGAAAAAGGACCGGGCGAAGGGCTCATACCTCTCTGGCAATATCGCTATCCGGCTGGCGGGTGGGCCTTTTTTTGAAAATTGTCAATGGCCAGCGTTAAGGCCTCGGCTCCCAGATTAGAGCAGTGCATTTTATTTGCGGGTAGGCCCCCCAGGGTTTCGGCCACCAGTTTGTTGGTAATCTTCTTGGCCTCCTCCAGTTCCTTGCCTTTAGCCATTTCGCTCACCATGCTGGAAACGGCGATTGCGGCTACACAGCCAAAGGTCTGGAACTTGACGTCCTCCAGGCGGTTGTCTTTGACTTTGATATAAAACGTCATCATATCCCCACAGACGGGATTACCGACCTCACCAATGCCGTCAGCATCTTCGATAACCCCGGCATTACGAGGATTGTTGAAATGATCCATCACAGTTTTGCTGTACATGCCAGACTCCTTATTTCGCAGGGCAGGATTCTGCCCCGTTCATCACATCGGCCAGGGTGATGGAATACAACTTGTCGAACAACGCCCGGCCTGCTTCCTTCCAAAGCCAACGTGTCAGGCAAGTTTGGGAGCGCTCACAAACTTTATCATTATGTGCACACTCCGCTAAACTCGTGCCTTTTTCCAATAAGGCCACGATCTCTCCCACTGTAATCTCTTCCGGGGCCAGGGCCAGGGCATGGCCACCTTTGGGGCCGCGCACACTCCGGATATAATCGGCCTTCTTCAGGGGAATGATGATCTGCTCCAGATATTTCACCGAGATTCCCTGCCGCCTGGCGACCTGAGCCAGGTGAATGGGTCCCTGCTCATAATGTTGGGCCATATCCAGCATCAGGCGGGTGCCATAGCGGCTTTTGGCGGAGAGCTTCATGTTTAAGCTCCTGCTTCTGCGGCCATTTTCTTCCGCCAGACCGGAGAGAAAGCCCGGAGGTTTTCTACCGCCTGGGGCAGGTGCTTCAAGACATGGTGCACTTCTGTTTCCTGGTTATCGCGATTCAGGGTAAAAACCAGGGAGCCCTGGGCCACTTCCGGATTGATGCCGATGGCGCCCAAAACCGGCGAGGTCTTGAGCGCCTTGGAGGCGCAAGCCGAACCGGTGTTGGCATAGATTCCCTGGCTGCTCAACTTGAACACCAGGGCCTCGCCTTCTATGCCTTCAAAGCAAAAACTGGCATGTCCTGGCAATCTCATTGCCGGATGCCCGGTATAAAAGACGTGGGGGACCTTCTCCTGGACCCCGGCGACCAAAAGATCCCTCAGCTTTGCCAGGTAGACGGCTTTTTCAGCCAACTCCGGCAAAGCTAGCTCCGCCGCTTTTCCCAGGCCCACAATGCCGGGGATATTCTCGGTACCACCCCGCCTGCCGTTTTCTTGAATGCCACCGTTGAGCTGGGGCACCAGCCGCAGTTTATTGCGAAAATACAAAGCTCCGATGCCTTTGGGTGCTCCCAGCGCCGGGCCTGAAATGGTTAACAGATCCACGCCCATTTCTTTGACATCCACCGGCACCTGGCCCACGCTAGCCACGGCATCGGTGTGAAAAGGCACTCCTGCCGCCTGGCAGACAGCCACCAACTCGGAGATATCCTGGAGGGTGCCGATCTCATTACTGCCGTGACCGATAGAGACCATTACCGTGGCTGCGGTGAGGGCCTTTTTGAGACGTTCAGGATCAACCCGGCCGTATCGGTCTACGGGCAGGAAGGTTACTTCAAAATCGAAAAACTTCTCCAGGAATCTCGCCGAATTAAGCACCGAGTGGTGTTCGATGGCCGAAACGATCAGGTGTTTGCCTCGCTTTAGAAAATTGGCCAGGGACATACCTTTGATGGCCAGGTTGTTGGCTTCCGCACCCGAGGAGGTGAAGATAATCTCATCGCTTCGGGCCCCGATTAGCCGGGCCACCTTTTCACGCTGCTCTTCCATGACCTCTTTGATTTCAGATCCGAGGTCATACACGGCAGAGGGATTGCCAAAACGTTCGACAAAGAAAGGCATCATGGCTGCCAAAACTTCGGGGCGAACCGGGGTGGCCGCCGCGTGATCCATATAGGCTCGTTTCATGGCCCTGTCCTCAGGATAGCTTCTTTATGTAAAGTTTATAGCAATCATCGCAGGCATCTTCACAGATACCCATGAATTCTTGCCCGTGTTTGGCACACCAAGCTGGGATGTCTTCCAAGGCGCCGTCATAATCGGTCAATATTTCCAGCACCTGGCCCTTCTTCAGGTCTTTCATTAATTCCATCGGCTCCAAGAGGTGCATCGGGCAAGCACGATAGACCAAATCAGCCGTGGCGTCAGATGGGCATTGATCCAAGAATTTCATGGCCTCTCTCCAGTGTTGTATTTTTATGTCTACTAAACTAATATAGACTATTTTTATAAAGATTATATGCGCCAATTAGACAAAGTCAAGAGGAACGATAAAAAATTTAACAGGCGACCCGAAAGTGGCTCTTAGCCTTGCCCTTCCGGGGGTCTGCTGCCCAGAATTTGTTGAGGAAAGAGGACCGGGTGAAGGGCTAAAGTCTTTCGCCTGGTGGCGACTCTCTCACCTCCTGCATTTTTCTTGGAATTTTTCTTGCAAAACTAAAATACCGCCACTATATATTGTGCAGGTTAACGGGGGGCAACGGCCAGCCGTCTTCCGGCAGGAAAGTGGCCTGTTCGCCATCTGAGGATTAGGGGATAAAGTCAGGGATATTTTTGGGGTTCGGGGGAAATCCGGTGCCCGGAATCAGTTTTTTTTTCTTTTTTTTTCCAAACTATTGAAAAACCCTAGTACCCACCATATTTATATTGAAGATGTGTAAGCCGGGTCCAAGCGGACCAGGGCTTAGTTGAAGGCATCCGACAAAACCTGAATGGTCAAGAAGGAGGAGGCTATGCGAAAACCGGTTCTCTGGGCAATGGCGGGAGTGTTCCTGGGAGCAGCGGTATTGGGGGCCCCCCATGGCGCCTGGGCTCAAGACGGCAAACAGATTTATGGAGCGAAGTGCGTGGCCTGCCATGGTGAGAATGGGGACGGCAAGGGCGCCCTGTGCAAAAACTTCAACCCGCCTCCCAGCAGTTTCACCGACCCCGCGTTCTGGCAGGGAGACGTCAATAAAAAGATTGCCGACGCCATTACTCAGGGTAAGAAACCGATGATGCCGATTAAACCGCCCCTGACTCCCGATGAGATCAAGGCGGTTACTGATTATATGACTAAATCTTTCAAAAAATAGAATTGCCCATCGCTGGTTTGTTATGGAGAGACGCGGATTTTTAAGGCTGTTGGCCTCCATCCTGGGATTAAGCGCCGTCGGCGCTTTTGTCTATCCCTTGTTCCGCTATCTGCTGCCCGTTGAGGCAGCGCTGGGTCCAAAAAACCTCAGCATCCCCAAGGCCGAGGTCCCGGTAAATGCCACTAAAGATCTGCTGTTAGGCGCTACCCCGATAATCGTCCTCGACATTCCTGACAAGGGCTACCTGGCCTTTTCCAGGGTCTGCACCCACCTGGGCTGCCTGGTGAAATTTGATAAAGAACGGCAGGAGTTCATCTGCCCCTGCCATGCGGGCATCTACGACCTGGACGGGAACGTGGTGTCCGGTCCCCCGCCCAAGCCTTTGCGGAAGTTTGCCGTGAAGGTGGAAGGCGATAACCTGGTAATCGGGTGACAAGATGATGTCAAGGCTGAGTGAATGGCTGGAGATCAGGTTAGGCTTCGACGAACTGGTCCGCTCGCAGCTCACCGATTACCGGGTTCCCAAGAATGTCAATATCTTTTACACCTTGGGCATGGTCGCCCTGGCGGGCTTTGTTTTTCAGGCCTTAACCGGCATTTTGCTGATGTTCTACTACATTCCTGATAGCAAGGACGCCTTTCAAAGCATTGAGTTTACCATGAACACCGTGCCTTACGGCTGGCTCTTTCGCCTGATGCACGTGATGGGCGCCAACCTCATGGTGGCGGTAGTCCTCCTCCATATGGGCTCCGTCTTTTTCCTGGGCTCCTATAAGAAACCCAGGGAACTCACCTGGGTGGTGGGGGCCTTGTTGTTGCTCACCGTCCTGGGCTTTACCTTGAGCGGCTATCTCCTGCCCTGGAGCCAGTTGAGTTTCTGGGCCACCACGGTGGTGACCGATATCCCCTCCGCCTTTCCGCTGGTGGGAGGGTTGATTAGCAAAATTCTCAGAGGAAGTGAAAACGTTTCGGGGGTGACCCTTAACCGCTTCTTTGCCCTGCACGTCGCCTTTTTCCCCTTCCTGTTCTCGACCCTCTTCGCCCTGCACGTCTTCCTGGTGAGGAGAATCGGCATCTCCGCGCCTCCCTCTGCCTCCCTGGCGCCGGAGGAGTGGAAGGAATTCCACCATGAAAGCCATCCCGACGGGCCTCCCTTTTACCCCGACTATGTTTCCAAAGAAGCCTTCATGGTGATAATTTATCTGATTGTGATGTTTGCCCTAATTTCCTTGATACCGGCCTTATTCATTCCCCACGACGCCCGCATTCCCGCCGATCCCATGAATACCCCGGAACATATCAGGCCGGAATGGTATTTCCTGGCTCCCTATGAAATGCTCAAACTCATCCCCAATAGATTTCTGGGGATCGCCTTGCAGGTGGTTCTGGTGGTGGTTTTTATCTTCTGGCCTTTCATGGATAAATCACAAAAGGCCACCATCCTCAAGAGGCCGGTTTTGCTGGCCATCTTCCTGGTAACTATCGTGGTCTGGGTAGTACTCACCATCTGGGGGTCTCGCTGATGCGCTCGCTGATGCGCTCCCTGCTCACCGTGATCTGCCTCCTTTGCCTGGCTTCGGTCTCCGAAGCGGCCTGGACCGAGTTGTTGCAGAAAGAGTTCCCCAAGACTCCGTGGGACCAGAGACCCGCGGTTGAGCGGACCGTTTGTATCGACTGCCACGACTCCGACTTGATGAGGCCCGAATATAAGGCAATTCCGGCGGAGTGGCGCAAAAGCGTGCATTACCAGAACGGGGTTTCCTGCCAGGACTGCCACGGCGGCGACCCCAAGGACGCCGCCAGGTCCATGACGCCGCAGAGCGGGTTCGTGGGGGCGCCGAAACCCAAAGAGGTTCCGGGATTCTGCGGGAAATGCCATTTGGGCATCAAGGAAAACTACCTGGAAGGTGGCCATGGCAAGGCCCTGATGACTACCGGCACGGGGCCCAATTGTGTCCTCTGCCACCATTCCCATGATATCCAGAAGGCCAGCATAGGGATTATCAACCCCAATTTATGTGGAATCTGCCACAGTTATGACCGCGCCCGGGAGATGAAGGAGGCCCTGCTGCTGACCGAGGTGAAGATCAATGAGATCAATAGCAATCTACAGACCTTGAAGGCCGGATTGATAGACACCCGGGATGAGGATGAGACCCTTTTCCGGACCCAGGCGGAATATAGGACCTTGTTTCATAGTGTGGATGTGAATCTGGTGAAGGCCAAAACCGCGGAGTTCGCCAAGAAGCTGGCCGCTCTTAATCAACAGGTTAATAAAGGTTTCAAGGAGTTGAAATTCCGCCAGAACTTCGCCACCCTGATCTTGCTGATTTTTGTCGGCCTGGGGATCACGATCTTCTTGTTGGGACGGCGAAAGGAATAACCTGATCTTAGTTGGCCGGCGCCCCCCCGCCTTTTGCCTTGGGCGCCTTGGGCTTCCGGGTCGAAATCGATCTTTGATGGCCTTCTTCCTGACGGTACCCCACCAGCATAATCACCCCTGCCGGTCCTAACCCAGGTGCTTGTGGAAGCGCAGCACCGCCAGGGTCAGCATGATCAGGCCCAGGACTGTCATGGCGGCCATCTGCTGCCACAAGAGATCGATGCCGGCGCCCTGGAGAAAGACGCCCCGCACCACAATGATGAAGTATCTCAATGGGTTCAGGAGGGTTAGGTACTGAAAGACTGGCGGCATGTTGGCAATGGGAAAGATGAGGCCCGAGAGCATGATGGCCGGGGTCAGGACGAGGTTGCCCGCCATCATCGCCTGCTGCTGGGTGGAGGCAATGGTGGAGATCAACAGCCCCAATCCCACGGAATTGAAGAGAAAGGCGACGGTCCCCAGCAACAGCACCAATATCTGGCCTCGAAAAGGGACCTCGAACCACAGGACAGCCACCAGGGTCACCAGGACGATATCCCCCAGGGAGATGAGGACAAAGGGGATGGTCTTTCCCAACATCAATTCGACACTCCGGATGGGGGTCACCAGGATCTGCTCCAGGGTGCCGATCTCTTTTTCCCGCACCACCGACAGGGCCGTGAGCATTAGGGAGATGAGCAGCACCACCATGGCGACGACCCCGGGCACCATGGAGTAGCGGGAGATCAGGTTGGGGTTGAACCAGGCCCGGGCCTCCAGGCTCAAAGGAAGGCCCGGTTTCCCGGCCCGCCCCGCCCCCTGCCGTTCAAGGCGCGATACCAACTGCTCCTGGGAATAATCCCCGATGGCCGTACTGGCGTAGCGGCTGACGATGAGGGCGGCGTTGGAGTCGGTGGCGTCCACGATCACCTGGACCTGGCCGCTTTTCCCCTGGCGCAGTTGCCTGGCGAAATCCCACTGGATCCACAGGGCCATGGTGATCTCACCCCGGTCGATCAGGTCCAGGAGTTCCTTTCGGCTGTTGAGATAATATTTCACCTGGAACCAGTCGTTGGAGGTGAACCGCTGGATGAGCTCCCGGCTCTCCTTGGTGCGGCTTTCGTCGAAAAAGGCGGTGGCCACGTGCTTGATGTCGAAATTGACCACGTAGCCATAGGCCAGGAGCTGGATCAAGGGCGGCCCGATGAGAAAAAAACGGAGCTTCTTATCCCGCCAAACCTGGATGAATTCCTTGATGATGATGTGCCGGATGCGTCGGAACATAGCTATTAACGAACCTTCTTCTCAAATTTGCGGATGGCCAGGAACACAAACAGGATGGCGGAGCCGGCCAGCATCAGGGCGCTGGGCCATAGCACCCCCAGGCCGAGACCCTTGAGATATATACCTTTGGAGATGGTCACCACATAGCGGGCCGGCACGATGAGGGAAATGATCCGCAATGGCAGAGGCATCAGGTAGATGGCGAAGACGAACCCTGAGAGCAGAAAGGACGGCAGGAAGGTGGTGAGCATGGCCATCTGGAAGGCCTGCAACTGGTTATCGGAGCTCACCGAGATGAGCAGCCCCTGCCCCAGGGTGGCGATGAGAAACAGGGCCGAGAGGCCGATGAGCAGCAAAAGGCTGCCCCTTAATGGCACCTGGAAGAGATATTTCCCCATGCCCATGACAATGCCCATGTCCAGCATGCCGATGAAGAAATAGGGCCCCAGTTTGCCTAGGAGCAGCTCCGTCTTCTTCAGGGGGGTGGCCAGCAGGCCCTCCATGCTGCCCCGCTCCACCTCCCGCACCACGGTCAGGGAGGTGAGGAGCGCCCCCACAACGGTCATGATCACCGCGATGAGGCCAGGGACGATGTAATTGCGGGATTCCAGGTCTTCGTTGAACCAGAAGCGCACCTTGGCGTCCACCGGGTCTTCCTGTCTGGCCGGCCCCCGGCTCTGGAGGCGCTGCACCAGCAATTCTTGGGCGTAAGGGGCCGTCACCCCCTGGATGTAGCCCAGGATGATGTTGGCGGTATTGGAATCGGTGCCGTCCACCAGGGCCTGGAGTTTGGCGGTCTTCCCGGTCTTATACGACCAGGAGAAGTCGTAAGGGATACTCAAGCCCACCTGCACCTCGTGCCTGGCGACCAGATCCTGCAATTCGACATAACTCCGGGCGAAGCGCGTCAGGTCAAAATAGTCGGCGCTCTTAAAGCGGCTGACCAGCTCCTCGCTCAACTGGCTGCCTTCCTGGTCATAGACCGCCAGGGAGACTTTTTTGATGTCGAAGGTGAGGGCGTAGCCATAGAGGAGCATGAGGATCAGGGGCAGCAGAATAATTTCCAGGAGGCTGATGGGGTCCCGGCGGACGTGGATCACCTCTTTGCGGAAGATGGCCCAGGTGCGGTGCAGGTTCATGGGTTATAGCTCTCAGCTTGCAGCGGTCAGCCGTAGGGGCGAGCCGTTGGGTCGCCCGGGCGATCCAGCGGCTCGCCCCTACGCGGTCAGCGTTCAGCTTTTTGATAAACGAGGTTAGTAATTGAGATATCTCAAGCCAATTGCTGGCTCTTTTGCCAAACTTTTTGTTTTTTGAAATCCTTCATTAGCCTTATGCTTTTGGTCTTTTGCTCTTAGCTGATAGCTGACAGCTAACAGCTTCTTTACGTCTCTCCGGCCCGCTGGACCACGGCGATGAAGGCGTCCTCCAGGCTGGGCCGCACCCGTTCAATGCGGCGCCGCAGGGCGATATTATGGGCCGCCAGGACCTCATTGATGCGCCGCTCCCCCTCCGTGGGCTCAGCCACCGCCACGTGCAGGCCGTCCCCAAAGACCGCGGCCTCGGCCACCCCGGGCAATTGCTTGATGAGGCTCAGCGCCGCGTCCAGATCCTCGGGATTTACCATTAGGATGGTCTCCTGCACTTCCTGCTTCAACTCCCGGGGAGTGCCCTGAGCCACGATCCGGCCCTGGTAGATGAGCACCAACCGGTCGCAAAACTCGGCCTCCTCCATGTAGTGGGTGGTCACCAGGATGGTCACTCCCCCCCGCGCCATGTCATAGATCAGGTCCCAGAAATTGCGCCGGGAGATGGGGTCGACCCCGCTGGTGGCTTCGTCCAGAAAGAGAATGGCGGGCTCGTGGATGATGGCCGAGGCCAGGGCCAGCCGCTGCTTCAGGCCCAGGGCCAGGGTGCGGGTCAGTTGCCGGCGGCGGTCCTCCAGGCCCACCAGGCGCAGGACCTCGGTGAGTCGCTCCCGGAGGCGGGCGGCCGGCAGACCATAAACTCCCCCGAAAAAGGTCAGGTTTTCCTCGGCGGTCAGGTCTTCATAAAGGGAAAAGCGCTGGGACATGTAACCGATGGTTTGTTTGATCCGGTCGTTTTCCCGGATGATGTCGAAGCCGCCCACCCGGCCTTCGCCGCTGGTGGGCAGCAGCAGACCGGTGAGCATGCGGATGGTGGTCGATTTGCCGGCGCCGTTGGGCCCCAGGAAACCGAAAATCTCCCCCCGGTTCACCTCGAAGCTGACCCGGTCCACCGCCTTGAAGTCCCCAAATTGGCGGGAGAGATTGTTAACGCTGATGGCCGGCTCAATTGTCATCTCTTAAGACCATCCCTAAATCCCGGGGGCGCCGGGCCTGGACTTTTCGACCCCCGGGAGCCGGGGCGGCAGGGGCCTCGGCCTCGAGCCTGGGAATCGGCTCGCCCTCTGCTTAAGACCCGGCGGGCCGCTCCCGTTTCTCCTGCCGCTCTACGATTTGGACGAAAAGATCTTCCAGATTGGGTTCCGCCGGGGAAATGCTCACCTCGCTGAGCCCGGCTTGCTTTAGGGCCGCGGTCAAGGGCCCGGAGGCCTCCCCCGCGGAGGCCACCGTGAGCATCAGCCGCTCCCCCATCACCAGGGACTGGAGCACCAGGGGGTGGCCGCTCAAGATCTTCCGGGCCGCCCGCAGATCCGAGGCCCTGGCCTCCAGCAATTCGCCCTGGAAGGAGCCTTTGAGGGTCTTGGGGGTATCCACCACCAGGAGCCGGCCCTGGTGAATCAAACCCACCCGGTGAGCCCGCTCGGCCTCATCCATGTAAGCAGTGGATAGAAAGATGGTGAGGCCGGCCCCCAGCAGGCGGTAGAGAATCTCCCAGAATTCGCGGCGTGAGACCGGGTCCACCCCGAAGGTGGGTTCATCCAGGAACAGGAGGCGGGGCGTATGGATCAAGGCGCAGACCAGTCCCAGTTTCTGGCGCATGCCCCCGGAGAGGTTACGGGCCAATCGCTTGGTGAAGGGGGTGAGGTTGGAAAAGCCCAGCAGCTCCGGAAGGCGGCGGTCCCGCTCGCGGTGCGCCACCTGGTAGATGTCGGCGTAGAAGGCGATATTTTCGGCCACGGTCAGATCGTCATAGAGGCCGAAGCGCTGGGGCATGTAGCCGATCTGCTCCTTGAGGCGCTCCGCTTCCTGGACCGTGTCGAACCCCAGGACCTCGGCCCGGCCCTGGTCCGGGTCCATGATGCCCACCAGCATCCGCATGGTGGTGGTCTTGCCGGCGGCATCCGGCCCCACCAGGGCGAAAACCTCCCCGTAGGCCACCTCCAACTCCAGGTGGTCCACCGCCGTCAGGCCGCCGAACCCTTTGCTCAGGCCTTGGGCCCGGATGGCCGGCTCACCGGGCTCAGGGCTGCTTTGGAGGCTGGCTGTCTTGTTGGCCAAGGAGGATTACCGCTTCCGCCGGCATGCCCGGCTTCAGGTCGTAATTGAGGTTTTGGGCCCGGATCTTGGTGCGGTACACCAGGGTTACCCGTTCCTTGTAGGTCTCCACCGTCTTGGGGGTGAACTCGGCCTTGGAGTTGATGAAGGAAACCCAGGCGGGATACTGCTTGCCGGGGTAGGCGTCGGTGATGATGTAGGCCTTCATGCCGAACTTGACTTTCGCCAGATCGGACTCGGGGATATATCCTTCGAAATAGATGTTGTCCAGGTCTCCCAGGGTAAGCACCGGGGCCCCCACCGCCGCGGTCATCCCCGGCTCCATGGGCCGCACCAAAACCACCGCGTTCACCGGGGATGAGATGGTGGCGTATCCCAACTGGGTGAGGGCCAGATCCAGGGCCGCCTGGGCGGACTTCGCCTGACCCCGGGCCTGGTCGATGTCCTGAACCCGGTAGCCTTCCTGGCGCAGGTTGAGTTCCGCCAGGGCGTTCTGATGGTCCCCTTTGGCCATCAGGTAATCGGATTCGGCCTTATCCCGGGTTTGGGCCGCCACTACCTGGCGCCGATAGAGGTTCTCGTAGCGCTCATAATCGAGCTGCTTATTGACCAGATCAGCCTCGGTCTTGCCCACCTGGGCCCGGGCCTCTTCGACCTCCTGGGGCCGGTAGCCGGCTTCCATCTTGGCGAGATTGGCCCTGGCCGCGGCCAGGTCAGCCCGGGCCTTGGCGACTCCGTCCTGCAGGTCCTTGGCCTCCAGAACAGCCGCCTTTTGACCGCCGCTGACCCAGTCCCCTTCCTGGAAATAGATTTCTGCGATGAGGCCGGGCACCTTGAAGGAGAGATCAGTTTCGGTGGCCTCCATGTGCCCTTGCAGGCGCAGGACGTCGCCGGGCAGCGGGGTCCCCCACCAGCGCAGTGAATAGACCAGGGCGCCGGCCACCACCAGCATGGCCAGGATCCCCAGGAGCAGCCTTCGTCTTCCTTGCATAGGTCCCTCACCCGAGCCGCGGGCGAGAGCCCAAGCCCTGCCCGGGTCGGCTCATTTTACCCGCAAAGGAGTGCAAAAAGCAAAGGATACCTGCGGGCGCCAACTCCCGGCTTTAACCGGTCAGCTTTCAGCTTTTTGGATAAGCTGGCTTCGTCTACCCGCCAATCTCCAGTATCTCCTAAAACCGCAACGGTACAGAGCCACTACTCATTTTTGGCCCTTGATCGGAGCTTATTAATGATTAAATTTTACTGATATTTGAAATTAAGAGGATGTTATGAAACCCCAAAAGGTAAAATTTCCTTTCAAGACCAGACTGAGCCTGAAGCCGCTGCTCGATTTCTGGGAAGGCTTATTGGCCGCAGGCAAAGGCGGGATGAATTGCCTGGGGCCGGTTATCCACCAGAAGTTGGAGAACACCCCGGAGTTGCGGGAACCCATCGAGGACCTCACCATCCTGGAAAAGCACCGGGAATTCCTTGATCTGTTGATGAGCGCGGTTTTCCCGCCGGCGTCCTGGGAGAGCGATTGCGCCGCGGCCTTCGTGCCTTTCCAGTTTATTGCCTTCTACGCCACCCCGCTATTCAAGACCCTGTTCAGGATGGAAAAACAAAGTTTTGTGCCGCAATCGAATGTCGACCCCGAACGTTGGCAGTGGGGGCAAGTCCTCAAAGCGTATACCTTTATCCTGAGAAAATTTTACGGCATCGACCTCGCCTGGAGTTATCCCCTGATTGCCAAGGCCAGCTGCCCTAAAACCGGACTGGATCGGTTTTTTAATATCACCCTGGACCCCAAATTCCTGGAAATTAAGGCGGTTAAGGACCCCAGGACTTTGACTGAAGCAGACCGGAATCGGCTCCTGGCTAACGTTACCGACCTGAAACTGTGGATGGAACTGATACCCCCGGAGAACTTTGAATTGCAGGGTTTTGGCGTTTTCCGGGCTACGGATGTGACGGCTCAGGAGATGCTATCGTCTCTGCAGGCAGACTTGTTCGAGAAGGAATCGATTTTTCAGCGGGATGGTTTTGCCGGCCTGCAGGAAAAATTGCAAATCTACTTGGGAGAGAGGGACATCTCTCTTGGCCTGGCCGCCATCCGGGGTGAACAGATTCTCCTCCTACCCCATGCCCACAGACAGCCGGAAACGAGCTGCATTCTTGAGAATGCCACGCATTACCAAAGGAGCGAATTCAAGGGATCGATTTTTTCCCGGGTGCTGGATCTGGGCGAACCGCTGGTTGTGGAAGATCTGCAAGATTATCCCAAGGGCACGATTTTGGAAGGGCGCATGCTGGAGCACGGCTACCGGAGCGTTTATGTCGCTCCCCTCTTTTACCAGGATCGCCTCCTGGGAACCTTGATGCTCAAGTCCACCCGCCCGGGGGCGCTGAACGCCCTGAACACGGCCACCCTGCAGCCAGTTCTGCTGCTATTCGCGGTGGCCCTGAATCGCAGCCTGGAGCAACTGGACCAAAAAATTCAAACCGTCATCAAAGAGGAGTTCACCGCGATCCACCCCTCGGTGGAATGGCGCTTTCAGCAGTCAGCCCTGCACTATATCCAGCATAAGGGCGAAGGAGTTGCAGCTCTGGAACCCATTGTCTTCCATCAGGTTTATCCCCTGTTCGGCGTTTCTGACATCAGGATGTCCAGCGAGCATCGCAACGCTGCCATCCAGGCCGATCTCCTCGAACATTTCCGCCTTGCCCGGGAAGTCCTGCAGCTTGCCTATCAACACCGGCCCTTGCCGATCCTGGCGGCCTTCAGCCATCGCCTCGACAGGCATATCCAAGAGCTGAAAGTTGGTCTGAATGCGGGGGACGAGGCTACCAGACCGCTTTTCATCCAGCGGGTGATCGAGCCATTTTTTGACCAATTGGCAAACTTCGGCGCCCCGGTGGCCGAGAAGATAGCATCTTACCGGGCCGCCCTGGATCCTCAGATGAAGACTATTTACCGGAGCCGGCGAAATTTTGAAGAAAGTCTCAATCTCATCAATGAAACTATTGCAACGTATCTAGAACAGGAGGAAGCCAAGGCCCAGGAATATTTCCCCCACTATTTTGAAAAACTGAAGACCGATGGGGTGGAACACACCATTTATATCGGTGCCAGCATGGTGGAGAACGGAAATTTCAGTCCCATGTATTTGAAAAACCTGCGGCTGTGGCAGCTTATGGTTACCTGTGAAGTGGTGCGCCGCACTATGGAAATCAAAGACCGTCTGCCAGTGCCGCTCGAAACCACCCACCTGATTCTGGCTCAGGATTCACCGCTCTCCATCTTCTTCAGTCCGGATGAGCGGCACTTCGAAGTGGAGGGTGCTTACGATATCCGCCATGAGATCATTAAAAAACGGATTGACAAGGCCTTGATCAAAGGGTCTTCCGAGCGCCTGACGCAACCGGGCAAAATTGCCATCGTCTACTCCCAAAGGCAGGAAGGCGCGGAATATTTGGAGTATATCGATTACCTCCAGGCCGCCGGATACCTGCAGGCCGAGACGGAGGAGGTGGAGCTGGAGGATTTACAGGGGGCCCAGGGATTGATGGCCCTCAGGGTCCCGGTGGACTTGCGTGCCTCCCGGGCGCAGGATCAGGCTCTTCCGGAAATCGTCGCGAGCGCAGTGAAGGCGCTGCCCAAGGAAGCCAACGCACCCTCCTGAAAGCTGCCGCGGCGCCGCGGCCCTGACCCCATTTCCAGTTCGTTTCCACTCTGAGGCCGAGAACCGCCCTTGCCATTAGGCGCCCGGCGCCTGGCCCCTTATCTGCCGTAATAGCCGGTGAGGGTGGCGCTGGCCAGGATCTTGCCCTCCAGGGCCTGCTTGAATTCCCCCAGGCTGGCGGCAGTCTTCACCTCCAGCTTCGGCACGCTCGTGGCGTAGAGGGTGATCACGTAAGGGTGGTCGCCGGTGCCTGGAGGGGGTTGGGGGCCGCCATAGCCTGGCTCGCCCCAGGAGTTCTGCAGCTCCACCGCCCCGGTCGGCATCTTCCGGCCCGAAGCGCCCTCCTCCAGGGAAACCGCTGACCCCGGAATGTCCTTCACCAGCCAGTGCACCCAGTTATGGGCCACCGGATGGGGATCCACGATGGACAGGGCGAAGGACCTGGTGCCTGCCGGGGTCCCGGACCAGGAGAGGGGCAATGATAAATTCCTGCCGCCGGCCGCCACCATGACATAGGGCAGGGAAATCTTGCCGCCGTCTGCAAAAGCGCTGGATGTGAGCTGCATGACCTGACCTCCTGAGCTGGAAGGGAGATTGACGGCCAAAAGCAGGGCCGCCAGAAGACCTGAGAAATACCATTTTTTCATAAGCACCTCACCTTGGCCAATGGCAATTTCCCCATATTTGCCTTCTTGCCTTTTACTTTCTCCTCAGCCTTGAACTTGAGACCTAGGCGAAAGTCCCCATTTTTGTCATTCTGAGGGAGCGAAGCGACCGAAGAATCTCATAATTACTAAATAAGATACGAGATCCTTCGCTTCGCTCAGGATGACAAAGTTGGTTTTCGCATAGGTCTTAACCTTGAACTTTGAACTTTGAACTTTGAACTAACCTCCGGTCTTTCCTTCCAGATAGAGTTTCAGGGCGGCCGCGGCGTTGTGGGCCTCATCCCGGGAGCTATACACCAGGGTGAGGTTGCCTTCCCCGCCCTTTTCCCGGAGCAGTCCGATTTCCCGGCTTTTGTCAGCCAATTCGGCCCAATAACGCTGGCAAAACCTCTCCCATTTCCTGGGATCATGCCCGAACCATTTGCGCAGCTCCGGGCTGGGCGCCACCTCCTTGAGCCAGAGGTCCAAGGCCACCTCCGGCTTGCTCAGACCACGGGGCCAGAGACGCTCCACCAGGACCCGGAAGCCGTCATCCGCCGTGGCGGGCTGATAGGCCCTTTTCGACTTGATCATGATTCACCTCGCCGGCCCCCTGGAGAGTGCTAAAATCCCCCTTTTTCAAAGGGGGACCTATCCATGTCCAATCCCGCGTTCCAATCCTGATTTTGTGTCCGGTTAATTATGAAAAACTCCACCAGATGAACCATCCAACCGCCCCATCTTTACAGTGAAAGATAGGCACGGTCCTCACCTGAGGCAAGGGGACAGGGAAGATGCGAATGCCAAGGGCTGGAAGATTATTCCTGGCAGGCCGGCAGGATGGGTGCGGCAGCGAGGGTGAGGGCCGTGGCCCCAGCCCCTCCCCGCCGCCGGAAGCGCAAGTTAAAAAGGGGAATTATATATTTGAATCCCTCGATTATCTTTTGTAGGGGCGGGTTTAAAACCAGCCCCTACACTGCCCACACTTTCGTAGGGGGCGCACACATGGGTGCGCCCCCTACAAGACCGTTCATATCCCCCTCACCCTTCCCTCTCCCCCATTGGGGGATAGGGAAAAAAGCAAGAAAACTCCATAAGTTAACCAAAGCAGATTTAGCAGCCTATATTACCAGCGCATATTAGCAAAAACCTTCCCCGACACTACTGGGGCCAGCAATGTCTTGGTATCTTCGTTGCGGCCGCCGCCTCGAAGGGGCTCTCCGCCAAAGATTTATCCGGGGTGCCAGAGCAAGAAAACCCCTCCAGCCGGGCCGGAAGGGTTTTGTTGGGTGAGGGCTCTCCATCCGGAGAGGGCCTGGTAAGGATTCTTCCCATTCCCTTATGGGAGTGCCCCCTCAGATTATTCTAAAGAGCGCTCCCTCGGGAAGGACCTTACCAGATTCTCAAGCGGTCGCGGGCCTAGGGATGAATGGTGAGCACCGGACAGGGGGCGGCGGTTACCACCTCGTCGGCCACGCTGCCGAAGAAGACCCGCTCCAGGCCCTTGCGTCCGTGGGCGCCCATGACAATCAGATCAATTTTCTCTTTTTTAGCCAGCTCCATGATCTTGGCGGCCGGATCACCCGTCAGAACCAGGGACTCCAGTTTGGGGAATCTCCGGAAATGTTCCTTGACCACGTGCGCCATCTTCTTGTTGGCGGCCGCCACCGCCTGCTCCTGGAAACTCTCGATGTTGCCATGGGGCACATAAAAGCTGGAAAAGCTCGACAGGTCGTGGGCGACGAACAGGACATAGAGGGTGGCGTCGAACTTGTCCACAAAGGTGGAGACCCAGGGCAACAGGGTATCGTAACTCTCGGCAAAGTCGATGGGGAAAAGTATTTTACCAATTGTTTTCATTAGTTATGCTCCCTTCGGTTGTCTTGCCTTGTAATTGTGAAATATAGTGTAAACTAAATGTTAACCTTGATATTGTCAAGCTAAAAACCGGCCGCGCCAGATAATGCCCGGAAGGTCAAGTGATGGCAACCGGGGCTATCCGGGAGGGGGGAAAATCCCCGCCTTTGCCAAAGTGACCCACCGGACAAAAAATCCTTGCCAAATGGATTTTAGGTTATTATATTTCCCAGCGTCTCCCTAGCAAAAAAGCGGCGAGGCTGAAATCATCAGGGATTGAGGTGAGCGCCATCGGCGAACTGCGCTTCGGCCGGGACCATGTCTGGGTACGCATGGATGATGAGACCCAGGCCACCATCGGCCTGACGGATTATCTCCAGGAGAAGTTGGGGGAGATTCACAGCATCCGGCTCCCCGAGGAAGGTGAGGAGTTCCTCAAAGATGAGTCCCTTACCAAGATAGAGGCCAAAAACGGCCGCCGTGACGTAAAGGCGCCGGTCTCCGGTGAGGTCCTCGAAGTCAATGACGAAGTCGTGGAAGAACCGGAGATCATCAATGAGGACCCCTTGTCGGAAGGCTGGCTGGTCAAGGTGGAGTTGACTTCCAGCCAGGAGTTTGACGAACTCCTGACCGAAGAGGAATACAAAGACTACTTGAGCGAGGAAGAAGAAATGGAGGATCTGGAAGAAGATTGAAGTAATAACCGCTTCTCCGGTTTCTTCCTCCATTCCCCTGGTTCTTCCCTGAAGCTCCGATCCTTAAGCCGCCTTGGCCGGAAAGCTCGAGGTCTCAACCTAAAACCATGTCCACTACCAAAAGGCAAGCCCAGCCGAAATCCCGGCTCTGGGACTGGCTAACCTCCATTCGCCTCACCGTTTACCTGCTGCTGATCCTGGCGGCCGTGGCCATCTTCGGCGCCGTGCTGCCCCAGGGGCAGCCAGCGGAATTTTATATAGACCGCTTCGGGGAGACCTGGGGCGCGCTTGTCTGGCGCGGCGGCCTGGCCAACATCTATTTCAGCATCTGGTTCCTGGCCCCCATTCACCTCCTGGCCCTGAATATTCTGTCCTGCCTGATCCGCGGCCTGCCCCGGGCCTGGCGGCGGTCATTCACACCTCTCAGCGCCGAAGCAGCCCTCAACCTGCCGCCGCGGGCCGGGCTCAAATGGCCTGGGACAACGGACCCGCGGGAGGCGGTGGCCGGTATTTGGCGCCGGGAATTGGGCCGCCCCCGGCGCCAGAGCTTGCCGGGAAAAGAGGTCTTCTATTATGAATCCGGACGTTTCCGGCCCCTGGGGCCATACCTGGTGCACGCTGCCCTGCTGTTTATCCTGGCCGGGGGCCTGATCGGCAAATTCTGGGGGATCGATGGCAGCCTGCCCCTGATGCCGGGGGAAACGGCCCAGAGCTTCCAGGTGGGGGAAACCGAGAAGCCTTTAGGTTTTCAGGTGCGCCTGGACCGCTTTCAGGTCCAGTTCTATGAGGAAGGCGGCATACCCAAGGAATTTCGCTCCGACCTCACTTTTACCCAGGGCAGCCAGGAGCTGCGGGCCACCTGCCGGGTGAACGAACCCGTGAGCTTCGGTGGTTATACCTTTTACCAGGCCTCCTACGGCACCCAACCTGAGGGCCAGGTGGGCTTGCAGGTGATCCAGGGGCCGCGGCGGGAAAGCCTCCAGGCCCCACTGCACCAGTGGCTGACCCTGCCCGGCAGCCAGGCGCAAATCATGGTCATCGAGGGAGAAGCCAACCTCGAGGGTTTTGGTCCGGCGGTGCAGCTCGCCTATAAAAACGGGTCGGAGCATCCCTTAATCTTTTGGGTCCTGAAAGATCATCCGGAGATGGCGGAGCCAATCGGGCCTTACCGGTTTGCCCTGGAATCGGCAAATTTCAAATCATACTCGGTTTTCGACGTGAATCGGGACCCAGGGGTCCCCTGGGTGTATCTGGGCTTTCTCCTGTTCTTGCCGGGATTTTACCTGGCCTTCTTCCGGCCCCACCAGTGTTGGGCGCTGGTCCTGGAAAAATCTCCCAAGGGGGACTGGCAGGGCCGCCTCCTGGGGTCGAGCCCCCGGGCCCGGGAGAACTTTGACCTCCGCCAGACCCACCTCCTGGAGGCACTCAAGAAGGGAACGGCATTATGAGTCAGTTACTGGGCGTGGCAATGTTGATCTATCTGGGGGTGGCCATCATCCTGATCATAGCCGAACTGTGGTCCTCCCCCTTGATGCAGCGGGCGGGGCGCGGGTTGCTGTGGGTCGGGCTGGCGCTCCAGAGCGGGGCCCTCATCGGCCGCTGGTACGTCTCTTACCAGATGGCCGCCAGGGGCACCCCGCCGCCGTTCTTCCTGGATAAGCTCCGCCTGATTATCTTCCAGGCGCCGTTGTCAAATTATTACGATTCCCTGGTATTTTTCTCCTGGTGCTTGCCGGCCATGGGGCTGCTGGCATTCCGCCGTTATTTACGGGGCTGGCTGGGCGCCATCGTGGCGATGCTAGCCTGTCTGCTCCTGGCCAAGGCCTCTTTCGGCGGGGTGAATGCCAACATTCAGCCCCTGATGCCGGCCCTGAAGAGCAACTGGCTCCTCATCCACGTGGTCGTTTGCTTTTTCGGCTATGCCGCCTTGACGGTGGCCTTCGGCGCCGCCCTTCTTTACCTGATCCAGGATTATAGTCCCAAAGGACCCCTCCGGGCCTTGCCGGCCCTGCCCTTGTTGGACCGGCTAATTTACCGGGCTGCGATCCTGGGATTTTTCCTGCTCACCTTCGGCATCCTGACGGGGGCGGTGTGGGCCGAAACTGCCTGGGGCAAATACTGGAGTTGGGACCCCAAGGAGGTCGCCTCTTTGGTCACCTGGCTCATTTACGCAGCGCTGCTGCACGCCCGCCTGCTGAAGGGCTGGCAGGGGCGCCGCATCGCCTGGTTGGCGGTCCTGGGCTTCCTGGCAATTATCTTCACCTACTTCGGCGTCAACTATCTGCAAAGCATGCACGCCTACATGACCTAACCTCGATATTCCTCAACTTGGGACAAAAAAAGGGGCACGGCCAACCGCGCCCCTTATTCGTCCAGAGTCAAACTCACCCGGCGACAGGGAGTCCAAATACTTCGCCAATCCTACATCGATACCGCATGCTTCCGCCCCTCAGAGCGGCTGCTTACCGGTGAAAAGCTGGTTCACTTGGGCGGCACACTGGTGGGTTCGCAGAGTAAATCCTCGGAAGTAGCCAGCCGGCCGCATTTGTTGCAGACATACTTGATGTCTGCCAGTTTGCCCTTGCAATAATGCTTGGTATGAGGGGCCTTTTCCCCGCAAAAGGCGCAGGTCATGGGGTCCATGTTGGGGTTGCACAGGTGCCCCGGCTCCTCGGCCAAGGCGCCGCAGCTCTGACAGGTATAAACTTTCTTTGCCATGTTTTCCTCCCGAAACAATCTATTCTTTAGTGAAGAGAGTAAGGTTCAATAAGGCGATGTCAATGCGCCGGGTCCAAAAAAATTCCCCCTGAGGCGTGAGTGGCAGGCTTACCGGAATGGCCGGGATTTAGGGGCGGCGGCGCTCAGCCAGCAAGTGAGAGGCTGGCCGCACCGGAATCGAGGCGGGCCCGGGCTCCCAGGGGCAGGGTATAGTTGTCCGGCTGGTGGCCAACGGGAAGGCCAGCCAATACCGGCACCTGCAGGTGCTCCAGGGCTGCCGCTGAGACCTCCAGCAGGCCCTCCAAGCTGCCACAGCCGCTGAAGGCCCCCAGGACCACGCCTTTGACCCCGTCCAGGGCCCCGGCTAACAGCAGGTGGTGGAGCATACGGTCCAGGCGGTAGCGAGGTTCGTTGTGATCTTCCAGAAAGAGGAGATAGCCCCGCAATTGCGGGGCAAACGGGGTTCCCAGCAGATGACAGAGGGTGGTGAGATTGCCGCCCGCCAGCGGCCCTTCGGCCACTCCGGGGCAAATGACGGTCAGATCCGCAAAGGTGGCCGCCCGGGGGCCCGGGGCCGTCAGCCAGTCGAACAGGCTTTGCCGGGCGCCCTCGGTCATCTCCGGCAGTTGGGCCACGGTGGGGCCATGGAAGGTCACCAGACCCAGGCGGCGATGCAGGTGCCAGAGGAGATTGGTAAGGTCGCTGAAGCCCACCAGGCGCTTGGGGGCCGCCCCCAGGAAAACCGGGTCCAGGTAGGGCAGGAGCTTCAGGGAGCCATAGCCGCCTCGCACCCCCATGACCGCCTTGATTTCCGGATCGCACCAAAGCTCCTGAAAGCGCCGGGCCAACTGCCGGTCAGTCTCCCTTCCCGGGGCCCGGCTGGAGAAGACCTCCGGGCCGCACTTCACCCGGAAGCCCCAATCCCTCAGCACCTGCACCCCGGCCTCCCAGGCCTCCCGGGCCACACAACTGGCCGGGGCCGCCAGGGCGATGGTCTCCCCGGGCGAAAGCGGCGGCGCCCAGCGATACGGGAACCGGTAATTCATATTTGCTCTTTTAAAGGGTTCGAGTGTAATGCGGTTTCAACAATGAAATCTAAAACTATTCTAACTTCTGGATCAATTTGTTCTTTTTTAATGTAACGCGCAAGTATATGATAATGCGTCTTTCTCATTAAATTAGGAAGGTCAAGTTTTTTGAAAAATGATTCAAAAAGTCTGTCCAAAAATACTTCACTTACTTTTGTATCTTTCCACCACATATCTGAAGGATTACTTAGAGCAATACGCGGGACAAGATCTTCAATACAATTTGACATTATTGTGATTAACCTTTGACTCTCGCTTTGGTCAAATAATGGGCCTGTATTATAAATTTCTTTAGATAGCCCGGCAGCATAAGCAATCAAAGTATCTTTAGAACACACGTAATTTTCTATTTCGCGGCGATTCCACATATACTCCTTTAACATTGGTTTTTCCTCTAAGACTTGGTCAAGATGATCAAATAAAGCAAACCCCCATAAATCTTTCTTAGCCTCTCTAAGCCCGCAAAAGTGGTCTTGTGCCCTTTTGGGCAAGTTTTGAACATAATGTACAAATGGCTTTTCGAGATAGGTTTTGGCATTGTGACCAATTATTCCAGCTAAAGAACGCAAAATTGCTAAGTCGGTAGAACCTTCTAAATATAATACCCATCCAGTTTGTTCTGCCTGATAATAGTCCTCGAAACCGATATCTTTAAGCGACTTACGAAGCTGACTGCCGCGATCATCAATACGGTGCGGATTGCCAACGAAAGCTACTACGACATCCCTGTCCGCAGCTTCATTAAGAATTACTTCCGAGTGACTTGCAGCGATGATTTGGCTTCCTTGCTCTATTGCTGATTCTGTTATTATCTGATAAATTTGCCTCTGTCTCAGTATTTCTAGATGAGCGTCTGGTTCATCTAAAAGTAGAATCGATCCGGGATTCACTGTTAGGTGAGCTAACAGAAGAAGGGTTTGCTGAAGTCCACGGCCGGAGGAAGAAATGTCGAGCTGAACTTTGGATGTATCGCTATAACTCATCGTGATTTCGCCTCGTTCTGCGACATATTGAGGTTTTTCAAGTTCGACCCCAAATAATTCTTTTATTCTACTTGTTACTTTCTTCCATCGTTCATCGCCATTTTCTCCCGTGACGATATGATAACAAAGGTTACGCAGCACTTCTGCAGTTCGACCTTCCCCAAGTCGCACGTTAATTGCACCTGTATCTAATCTAGTTTCATTTGCGGATAATCCTGACATTGGTGGTAAAAAAGCCACTCTAACATTTGCCGCTGCTTTTGGGATAACCATCCTTTCAGAAATATTAGCACCATTTTTCCTTAATGGTCTGCAATAAAATGATTCTTCGTTTGCATAATCAAACTCTAAACCACACCTCCAAGATTTTCCCTCACTAACACCTTCAACTAAAATTTCAATACGGATATTTTTGGTTTTTTCAATTTTACCAGCATCCTTTTGAAGTTCTCGGACATGCAGGTCTTTCCAGAGCATCTTTGCACTAGGTACTGGCACTGAGATTAAATCTCGACGATTTATGGTAACCCCAGGTCTTTCGCCGGGGGTCTGTTTGCCACCGCGTTTTTCATCCCATCTTTTTACCCCGATATCCCACAATGCAAGCGCTTGCAAAGCAGCTGTTTTCCCAGAGTTATTTGGCCCTATAAAGATTACGGGGTTACCAAGCTCAATTTCCACTGTTCCAAATCTCTTAAAATTTTTTAGTATTAGCTTTGTCAGCATAGCTGCCTCCGGTTTGAAAACTAAATTCCTTCTCTAATACTCACATAAATATAATATTAAGAAAAAAATTTCCGGCCGGGGGCCGGGGATCACCCCCCTCCCCTCCCCTACCCTGGAAATCGGGACCTATTCGCTTTCCTTACCAGATGTTCCCAACAGTAGTTCATGAGCCTCAAGCTCACCTGGAAATAATGAGGGGACCTGGAGGTGTGCGTGCTTGCCCGCCACCCAGTCCGCACCGGCGAGACGCCTGCACCCTCTTTTTCCAAATTATCTTTAGTGTATTTACCAAATTGTATTATAATAACTATAATAATATGAGTGTCGCCAATTTTTTAGCTAACCTGGGGCGGCGCCTCCGCTCCCCGGCTGTGGCGGCGTCTTTGGTCCTGGCCCTGATTTGGGTCCTGGCGTTGGCCTTTCGGCTCAGCGACCTGGCGGCCCGAGATCTGTGGACCGACGAGGCCTGGGTTGCCCTGGCGGCCTTGAAATCCTCCGCCGCCGCGGCTCTGGCCGCGGGCCATTCCACCCCGCCCTGGTACCTCCTGGGCGTCTGGGCTACGGCCAGGCTCCTGGGAAGCCAGGAATGGGGCCTGCGGTTTCTGTCCTTCGCCTTCGGGGTAGGCACCCTCCTGGCCATCTGGCTGTTGGCCCGCAGGCTTACCTCCCGGCCCGCCTCCTTGCTGGCCCTGGCCATGGTGGCCGTCTCCCCCGTGATGGTTTACTACTCCAAGGAGTTGAAACAGTACAGCGGCGACGCCTTCTTTGCGGTGCTGGTGTTTTATCTGGCGGAACGTCTCTGCGCCAGCCAGGGCCGCCGCGGCTGGGCCGCCCTGGCCCTGACCGGGGTGCTGGGGATGGGCTTTTCCCATCCTTTGGTCTTCTGCCTGCCGGCTGCGGGACTAATCCTCTGGCGCCGGCTGCCCGCGGCCCGCACCCGCCTGGCCCTCCTGGGCGGCCTTTGGCTCCTGGCCATCGGGGTCTATTACTTTCTGTTTTTTCGCCACGGCGTGGACCCGGAGTTGGTTGCCTATTGGGTCAAGGACTATCCCGATCTCTCCGGAGGGGGCCGGTTTTTCCTCTGGCTGGGGGCCGCCCTGTACCGCTACTTCTACTATTTTCTGGGAAAGTGGGGAGTGTTCTGGGGGCCGCCCTTGCTGGCGGCCGGGGCCTACGCCCTGTGGCGACGCGGCGGCGGCCGGGCGCTGGTCTACTGGGGCCTTCCCATCCTGTTGGCCCTGGGGGCCGCGGCGCTGCATCGCTACCCCTTTATGGCTGACTACGGCGGCAACCGGCTGATGCTGTTCACCGCACCCTTGCTCTACCTGGTGCTGGCCGCCGGGGCTTGCCTGGCGCTCTCCTACCTGTGGCACGGCTGGCGCCGCGGGCTGGCCGCGGGGCTGACCGCGGCCCTGATCTTCTCGCTTAATCCCTGGAAAAACTTCCAGGAAAACCTCCACCCGACGATGAACAGGGAGGAGATCAGTCCCCTGGTAGCCCGCCTGCAGCAGGAACTGCAGCCCCGGGATGAGGTTTACGTCTATTACTTTGCCCAATGGCCGTTTGCCTATTATTACCGCGGGCACGCGGCGCGCCTCTGCATCGGCAAGGCCTGCGACGAGACCGGGCTGAAACCGGATTCCCGGGAGCGACCGCCGAAGCGGCTCTGGCTCATCGCCTCCCACATTATCAACGTCCAGGACATGCGGGAATTCGCCGCCAAACTGCTGGGGCCGGCCTGGCGGGAAAGCACCTGCGACCAGGCGCCGGGAGCGGTGCTCCTGTGCTTCCAGAGCGCCAATGAAACCAGGGTGGCGGCTAATCGCCGGCAGGCGGCGCCAGTATCTCCTGAATCTGCTGCTGCAACTCCCTAAAGCGAAAGGGCTTATAAATAAGCCCTTTTATCCCGGACCCGGCGCCTGGCCGCCATGCCGGCCAGGGCCCCTGATGGCCAACCCCCGTCTTTAAAAGTCTCCCACCCGGATGCGCAGGTCCCGGACCAGGTCTGGCCCCAGGACCCTGCCCAGTTCCTCCAGGATCTTCGGTTTCAGGAATTGCAGTTCCTGGCCCCAGGCTCCGTCCGTCACTTCCACCCAGAGCTCCCGCCGCTGGAGGTCCACCAGGCGGGCGTGTTCCCTAATGGGTGCGGGCGCCGTCCTCTCCCAGACCTGGCGGATGCGCTGGCGCAACTCCAGGCCTTCCCGGTCGCCGGGCGAGAGCAAGTGCTGGAGCACGTCCTTGACGGCCAGCGGCCGTGACGATGGAGTCCGTTTAGCCATATGCCAGTTATCTAGATCAGAATAAGGCAGACTATTTTATAACAGCAAGTCCTAAAGCGTTTTTTACCCTGCTAATATTCTCATAAGCGAATTTTTAGCATTAATGCGATCTGCTGCATTATAAAAAAATGGTAACTTTTCAATCCCAAAACTTTTTGCCACAGTTTCAAATTCTGAGTATGAAACATTATGGGGAAAATAGCCATAAATTTTCTGGTTATAAAAGGTCTGAATTGATTGATAACTTTTACCTATAAGAATCCCTATTTCTTCATCCAGTTCCCTATAGGTAAATTCATCACTAGGATTTACTGCCATAAGATGACGTTCTTTCCATTTCTTGCTCTGGTCAATTGATCCCCCAAAACTTTCGAGTTCACTTTGTAGCCCGACATTATCAATCATGCCTGGGTATGCAATTAAAGGATACGCTGACACAGATTGAACATATTGCTGATTCTGCTCGAGAAACTTGATAGTTTCAATTAGAGTTTTACGGGTTTCTCCAATATAGAAAAGAAGATTAATTTTTATAATAATATCGTTTTCATATGCGCTTTTTAATGCTATTGCTGCCGATTTAAGATACTTTTCAGGATTTTGTGTTTTATTCATTCTTGCAAGGATTTCAGGCACCCCACTTTCAAGACCAAGGTCGATGACTTTCAGACCGGCTTTAGCGAGACGATTTATTCTATCAGGAGATAAATAATCAACCCTCGTCTCTGTTCTCCAGGTAAACTGGACCTCTTTTCCCTTTTTTAGATCAATCAATTCTTCAATCTCTGTGTTATTAAAAGAGAATATAGGAGTTTCAAAGTATAAACATGGATTCTGGATTTTATATAGCTGAATTATAACACCCACATCTTCAATAATCTGAGCCACCGGCTTTTTGCGGATTTTAGTACCAGTATTTACACAAAATTTACAAGAATGTGGGCATCCTCGACTGACTTCTATGCTGGGCGGAAACGATAAATAGTTAGGATATAATCTGTAATCAAGAGATGGTATTGTATCTAATATCAAAGAGTTTACGATAGGAGTTTCTTTAATATTCCCATTTTCATCCCTATAAACGATGTTGGGGATACCTGAAATTGGTTGTTTATTTATTATAGATTCCATTAATTTATATATTATTATTTCAGCTTCGCCTCTTATTACAATATCAATCTCACCACAATCCAAAAGCACTTCTTGTGGAATCAATCCCACATGATCTTTACCGCCAGTTATTATGGGTATATCTGGGAATTTTTTTTTTAATAAAATTGAAATAGACTTAAGTGGTGGATAATTGAAACCGCTAATGCATGACAGACCAATAGCTAAGGGCATTGTCTCTTGAATTTCTGACACAATTCCCCTTTTATAATCCCGATAGTATTTCGAAAATGGGTCGAATATTAAAACATCCAATCCTTTATCTTTAAGGTATGTAGCAATAGAAAGAAGCCCGAAATTGATGGTCTTTGAGAATGGAAATGCTTTGTCGTATGACTTTTTGCCACTATCACTAGGAATGTTGACTAAGAGAATCTGAGGCATTTTTGAAAACCTACTTTAATATATGCCTAGTGCTTTGCCCGCTCCCGGGCCCGGGCGAAGCCGGGGGCGGCTTTTTCGATCACCGTTGCCGGCGCGCAAAAGGCCAGGCGGAAATGGCCCGGCCGACCGAAGCCCCGGCCCGGCACCGCCAGGATGTTCTCCTCCCTGAGGAGGGCCACGAAGGCCAGATCGTCGCCCCCCGGGGCCTTGGGGAAGAGATAGAAGGCCCCTTTGGGTCTGAAAAATTCATAACCGGCCTGCTCCAGCACCTGGCAAAAGATCTCCCGGCGCCGGGCATAAGGCGCCATATCTACCTGGACTTCCGTCAGGGGGGCCACCACCCGCTGCATAAAAGCCGGGGCGTTCACGAACCCCAGGATACGGTTGGCCAGCGCCAGGCCACCCGCCAGTTCCAGGCGCCCCGGGGTCCGGGGGCTTACCGCCGCATAGCCCAGACGCTCCCCGGCGATGGAAAGATCCTTGGAAAAAGAATTCGCCAGCAAGGTGTCGGGGTAGGCCGCGAAGACGCTGGGGACCTCCAGTCCATCATAGACGATGCGGCGGTAAGGCTCATCCGCCACCAGATAGACCGGCCGGCCGTGGGCTGCGGCGTGCCGCCCCAGCAGTTGGCCCAGTTCCAGCAGGGTCGCGGCCTCATAGACCTGGCCGGTGGGATTGTTGGGGGAATTGATCAGCACGGCCCGGGTTTTGGGGCTCAAGACCGCGGCCAGGCGCTTCAGGTCCAGTTGGAAGTTGGCGTCGGTTTCCGCCACCCGCACCACGCCGCCGTGGTTGTCGGCGTAAGCCAGATATTCCACGAAATAGGGGGCAAAAACGATCACCTCATCGCCGGGGTCCAGGATGGTCTTGAGGATGACGTTGAGGGCTCCGGCGGCGCCGCAGGTGAGGATCAGGTCGTCGGCCCGGAAGTCGAGGCGATGGACCCTGCCCAGGTGGGCGGCCAGGGCCTGGCGGGTCTCCGGCAACCCGGCGTTGGGCATATAGCCGTGGAGACCGGGGCGGGGGTCTTGCGCCGCGGCCGCCAGTTCCTCTTTGAACCGGCGGGGCGGCTCCAGGTCGGGATTGCCCAGGGTGAAATCGAAGACCTGATCCGCCCCCAGCCGCGCCTTAAGCTCACGGCCCTCTTCGAACATCCTCCGGATCCAGGAGGAGCTCTCCATCGCCGACTTGATGCGAAAGGCAATGCTCATAAAAGACCCGTTTTCTGTTTTCTGTTCTTCTCTGCGCTCTCTGCGCTTCTGCGGCGAATTGTTCCATCGCAGAGACGCAGAGAAAGTCTGTTAAGCCTGTTCTTCCACCTGGTAGCCCGCTTCCTTCAGGGCCTTAAGCACCGCCTGGCCATGTTCCAGATTCCGGGTCTCCAAATTGAGCCGCACCCGGGTATAGTCCAGGGGTAATTCCCGGGCCAGGCGGTCATGGAACAGGTGGAGGATATTGGCCCCGGTCTGCCCCAAAAGGGTGGTGAGGCGCCCCAGAGACCCGGGATAATCTTCCAAGGCTACCCGTAGGGTCAGGAGGCGGCGTTTCTCCAGAAGGGCCCGGGATAGCACCCGCTCCAGCAAGGGAATGTCGATATTGCCGCCGCTCACCAGCAGGACCACCCGCCGGCCCAGGGAGCGGGAGGCCAGTTGCCCCAGGAAGGCCGCAGTGGCCACGGCCCCGGCCCCTTCGGCCAGCACCTTTTTGCTTTCGAGTAGCAGCAGCAGGGCCTGGGCAATTTCCTGCTCCTCTACCAATACCAGGTCTTTCAGGTACTTGTGGAGCAGGGGATAAGGGCGGCTGCCGGTGAGGGGCACCCGGATGCCATCGGCCAGGGTGGGCAGGGCCGGCACCGCCGTCGGGGCCCCGTGCTGGAAGGCCACCGCCAGGGAAGGCACCTGCACGGTCTGGGCCCCGATGACCAGGACCCCTGGCCGGGATTCGCTCAATGCCAGGGCGGCGCCGGCCGCCAGGCCGCCGCCCCCCACCGGCAGCACCACGGTGTCCACCTCCGGCAGGTCCTCCAGGATCTCCAGCCCCACCGTCCCCTGGCCGGCCATCACCTCCAGGTCGTCATAGGGATGGATGAGGCTATAACCCTCGGCCTCCATGGCCCTGGCCTTCTCCAGGGACTCGGAGACGTCCTGGCCGCACAGGATAACCTGGGCCCCGTATTCCTGGGTGGCCATCTGTTTGGAAATGGAAGCCCCCTGGGGCATGACGATGGTGGCCGGGATTCCGAGGGAGGCGGCCGCGAAGGCCACCCCCTGGCCATGGTTGCCCGCGGAGGCGGCCACCACCTTCCCGGCTCCTTCGCCCCGCTCCTTCAGGAGGGAGAGGCGGTTCATTGCCCCCCGCAGCTTGAAGGAGCCGGTGGTCTGGAGATTTTCCAGTTTGAGATAGACCTCCCGGCCGCTTTCCTGGCTCAAAATATTGGAATAGATCAGCGGGGTGTGTAGCACCACCCTTTTAATCCGTTCTCTGGCTTCTTTGATGTCTTGGAGGGTAATCATCACCTGCTCGGGTTTAGGAGAACACCTGCACGCTTCAGGCGGCCCGGGTCTCGGGCCCGGCAAAGGGTTGAGAACGGCCTGATCTCCCAGGGGCCGTCCCAGCCATTGCCAGCGTCGGTTCTAGTTACTATTTTTCAGCTATGATGACAATACCTTAAAGCGCGGGGGAGCGGGTCATGGAGGTGATGGCGGCTTTACTGACCAGGTTCCAGGGCCGCTTCGCCGCGGCATTGGGCCTTAAGGTTTCCTCCGGCCCCGAGGCGCGGCAGCAGTGGTTTCTGGCGGCCATCTTCTATGGAGCCCGCATCTCCGGAGGGCTTGCCGCCCGCACCTTCCGGGTCTTCGCGGCCAATGGGGTCACCTCACCCGAAGCCATTCTGGCCCGGGGCTGGGAGGGACTGGTGGCCCTCCTGGACCAGGGCGGCTATGCCCGTTATGACTACAAGACGGCCACCAAGCTGCTCCAGGTAATGGCGTCTTTGCAAGAGCGCTATCAAGGCTCCCTGGAGCGCCTGCACGAGGCGGCGGCCGACCCTGCGGATCTCGAGCGGCGGCTCATGGAACTGGCCCCGGGGATCGGCCCCGCCACGGTCAACATCTTTTTACGGGAATTACGGGGGATCTGGGTCAAGGCGGCGCCGCCGCTCAGCCCTTTGGCCCAGGCCGGCGCCGTCGAAGCGGGGTTGGCCTCCCGGGGGCTCAGCCCCCGGGAGGCCCTGGAGGAGATTGTCCGCCACTGGCAGGCCCAACCGCTGCCCGGCCATGACTTCGCCGACCTGGAAGCCGCCCTGGTGCGCCTGGGTCTGGAACTGCGCCGGGGAAGCCGAAAGAAAAGTGGAACCAAGGGGTAAGCTCAAAGTGAGGTGAAAAGAGAATGTCTTGTAGGGGCGCACCCATGTGTGCGCCCCCTGGGAAATGGCGGGCTGTAGGGGCGGGTTTTAAACGCGTCCCCGGAGGGCGGACACCTGGGTCCGCCCCTACGAAAAAACCGGGCGAAGCCATTCCTGGGAGATAGTTTAAGCTTCTTCAGGAAATTTAGTTGCGGACCCTATTGAACTTAATTCCCAAAAACGGACATAATCCCGGAAACCCAAAATTCGAAACTGGGCGACCCAGCGGGTCGCCCCTACATCTCAAAACTCAGAGGAACTCCATGCGCAACTGCATCTTTTGCCGGATCGCCTCCGGCCAGGCCCCGGCGGCGCGGGTCCTGGAAACCCCCCGGGTCCTGGCCTTTCTGGATATCGCCCCGGTAAACTATGGCCACACCCTGATCATTCCCAGGGAGCATTTTCCCACCATGCTGGAGCTTCCCGACGACCTTTGGAGGGAGATGGGGTCGGTGAGCCGCCAAGTGGCCCGGGCCCTAAGGACCGCCCTTGAGGCCCAGGGCTTCAACATCGCCATGAATAATTTCGAAGCCGCCGGCCAGGCGGTCCCCCACGCCCACCTGCACGTCGTCCCCCGCTATTTTGAGGACGGCCTGCTCCTCTTTCCCCACCAGGAATACCGTCCCGGGGATCTGGAAAAGACCGCGGCCCAGTTGCGCCAGGTCCTGGCGGCAGGGTGACGGGAGTTCAAGGTTCAAGGTTCAAGGTTAGACCCCAGGCGCTCTCCCGCCGCTAGCGGGGGGATGTAGGGCGGGAAAGCGGAGCGCATCCCGCCTCCGTTCCCGGTGCAGGCCGGGGGAGAGGGGACAAAAAGCCGGCTGCCTCAAGGTTACTGCGATCGTCAACGAGATTGTATCTTTTTCCCCTCTCCCCCGATGGGGGAGAGGGTTAGGGTGAGGGGGAAATAAGCTTATCCCCCTCAGCACTTTCACAGCCAGGCTTCGGCCCGGAGGATTTCCCGCAGGAAATCGGTTTTTGCGGAGACGGGAATCTCTTGACCGTCGATGGAGGCCACCGGCATCAGCCCCAGGAGGGCGTTGGCCAGCCAGACGCCCTCGGCCTGGCACAAGCGGCTGGGCTCGGTGGGGACCACTTCCGGTAACAGACCCAGGCGGGCCAGGGCCAGGGTTAACACAGCCAGGGTGACCCCCGGTAGGGCGCTGGCCGCCGCCGGGGTGCAATAGACCCCGCGGCAGAGATAGAGCAGGCTGGTGGCGGCGCCTTCGGACAGCATACCGTCGGCCTCCAGGATGAGGGCCTCCCTGGCCCCCTGCTCCAGGGCGTACTGCCGGGCCACCAGGTAAAACAGGTAATTGAGGCTCTTGTGGCGGCCCAGGAAGGTGGTGCGCCGCTCCGGAAAGGTGGCCACCGGCCAGCCGGCGGCGTACTCGGCCGGCGGCGGCGGTTCATAGGGCTGGGCCCAGATCACCAAGGTGGGGCGGCTCGCCCCGGGCAAACCCAGCCCGGCGGCCGCACCCCGGCTGAGCAAGATCTTCACCCGGGCCACGCCCCGCTCCAGGCCGTTCACCGACAGCAGCTTATTAAGGCGCGCCTCCCAGGGCAGGTCCCCGGGAAAGGGCAGGTGGAAGGCCTTGGCCGAAGCCAGCAGGCGGGTCAAATGCTCCCTGAGAAAAAATATGCGGCCGGCCTCGGCCCGGATGGTTTCGAAAAGGCCGTCCCCGTATTGAAAGCCCCGGTCATTCACCGATACCCGGGCCTGGTCCAGGGGAACCAGGTCATCATCGAGCCAGACAAATTCAGGTTTATCCATCCCTGACCTCCTGCCCCAAATCCTGCTCAATCAGCCGAAACAGGGTGCGCCCCTTGTGGAGAGTCTCTTCATATTCATCCTCTTCCCGGGAATCGTACACCACCCCGCCGCCCACCGCAAAATGAGCCTGGCCGCCATGGATAACCGCGGTGCGAATGGCCACGTTGAGGTCCAGGTTGCGATGCAGCCCCAGGTAGCCGATGGCCCCGCAGTAGACCTGGCGCACGCCAGGCTCCAACTCGTCGATGATCTCCATGGCCCGGATCTTGGGGCAGCCGGTGATGGAGCCTCCGGGGAAGGTGGCCCGCAAGATGTCTGCCGCCGTAACGCCGAGCCGCACCTGGCCGGTGATGATGGACACCAGGTGGTAGACGTTCTGGTAGGCCTCCAGGCGCTTGTGCTCGGCCACCCGGACGGTACGGGGCTCGCAGACCTTGCCCAGGTCGTTGCGCAGCAGGTCCACAATCATGGAGAGCTCGGCGTCGTCCTTGGGGCTCTCCTCAAGTTCCCGGCGCAGGGCTGCGTCTTCCCCGGCGGTGGCGCCCCGGGGACGGGTCCCCTTGATGGGCCGGGTCTCCAGGTAATCCCCCCGGCGGCAGAGGAAGCGCTCCATGGAGGTGGAGAGCACCTGGAAATCGCCGCAGTTGAGGAAGGCGTAGAAAGGCGCTGGATTGAGCTGAAAAAGCCGCCGGAAGAGGGTGTAGGCCTCTCCGGCGAAGGGAAAGGAGAAGCGCTGGGCCAGGTTTACCTGGTAAACGTCTCCCTGGCGGATATAATCCCGGATGCGCCTGATGGCCGCCAGGTAAGCCTCCCGGCTCAAGTTGCTGGTAAGCGTCCCCACCTGGTAAGGTCCCAGGGGCGCGGCCGCTCCCTCCCAGGGAATGGCCTCATCTGCCCCGCCTAAAAGCCGTCCCCAGGCGTCTTCATGGATTACCCTCACTTCCCGGAATTGGCCGCCCCGCCGGTCGTGCACTACCAGACGCCGGGGAAAGGCCATGACCAGGTCCGGGAGCTGCAGATCATCCACCGCAGTTTGGGGCAGTATCTCCAAATGGTTTTTCAGGTCGTAGGCCAGAAACCCCAGGCATCCGGCGGCCAAGGGGTCAAGGGGCGTCTCCCCCGGCAGCTCCAGACTGCCCAAGGCGTCTTCCAGGACGCTAAAGGGGTTGCCCCGGCACACCGGATTGGAGCCTGAAAGCCTCCAACTGACCTGATCCCCCTTGGATTGCAACACCAGAAAGGGGTCCCAGCCCATGAGGGAATAGCCGGCACAGTCGAGTTCGCCGCCGCTCAAGAGCAGCATGGCATAAGGGCGCCGGCGGATGGCGCCGAAGAGGTCCGCCAGGTCCTGCACCCCCGGCGGAGGCGTAAAAGGCCGCACCTCGATATCGACAATTCTACCGAACCCGGTATGAAAAGAAGGGCCGCGGGAAATCACTCCCCCCGCCCTCTCCTCAAGCTTTCCTGTCCACCCCGCAGATGGGGTTGGGGGAGGGGATTGGCAGCAGGTATGGGTATTTTTCGCAAGGGCAGGGACCGCCGAGGGCCGTCGCCTTCCCAGGGCTCCCCCAAACGACTATCCTGCCCTTCCCGCAAAAAATTCGCCGCCAGTTGCCGGCCGTAACCGGTGAGGAAGGACTCCGGGTGGAACTGGACCCCGTGCAGGGGATAGCGCCGGTGGCTCAGGCCCATGATCACTCCATCTTCACTCTTGGCCGTGACCTCCAGGTCCGGGGCGACGGAATCCGCCATCAGAGAATGATAGCGGGCCGCGGCAAAGGGCGAGGGCAGGCCCTCAAACAGGCCCCGCTCCTGGTGGAAGACCCGGGAGGTCTTGCCGTGCACCGGCTCCGGGGCCCTGACCGTGGCGCCGCCGAAGACCTCGTTGATGGCCTGATGACCCAGGCAAACCCCCAGGATGGGCAGGCGCTGATAGAAATGGGCGATCGCCGCCTTGCTGATCCCGGCCTGGGCCGGGGCCTTGGGGCCCGGGGAGATGCAGAGCCAGGCAGGCTTAAGGGCCTCGATTTCCGCCAGGGTCACCGCGTCATGGCGAAAGACCAGGACCTCCAGGTTAAACTCAGAGAAGAGCTGCACCAGGTTGTAGGTGAAGGAATCGTAATTATCGATCATTACCAGACGCATCTTCCCTCCCCCATAAAAAAAAAGCCGCCCCAGGAGTCTGGGTGGCTTTGGCCTGAACATAACTCTCAACTTTTATATATGGAGATGAAGCGGATATGTCAATGGTTTTCTCGGCCTGCTCAGGCCTCCCGGTTGATCCGGAGGCGGATGAAATAGAGGGTGCCAAAGGCGCTGGCATTCAGGCTGTGCTGCTGGAAGTCGTAATGCGGAACATAGCCGGCGTCGTAGTCATCGCCTTCCGCCAGACCCATGGCCCGGTCCATATCGCCGTCAGTGGCCATGACCAGGGCCTGGAGGAAAACGGCGCCGCCGTTGCGGGCAGTGGGATCATGGGCGAACACCGCCCCGCAGTTGCAGAATCCTCCGCCAAAATCGTACCACTGACCCTCCTGCAACTGCACCGGGCGCAGCACCTCCGAGCCGCAAAAGGGGCAGCGCACCTTGCGGGCGCGATCTGAAACCAGCTTCGGCATGAAAAAAACCTCGCAATGCTTGCCGGGTCTGGCTCACCTGGGAGCGCCGCTCCCGGCTGAGAAAATAGCGGCCGCCAACCGTGCCGCAGGGTGGCCTCCGCAATCCCGGTTCAGTCCATTATCCACAATTTTTCCGTTTTCGGCAATTATCTTAACCTCTATTGATATTGACAGCGCGGCTTCTCAGCCTTAAATTATGCTTCACTTCGCAGTCAAAGGAGAGACAGCCATGGCTGACAAGACCATATGCTTTTCGGACCAGGAGCAGATGAAGATCGAGGCCATCGTCATCGACAAAGATGGGGAAGGGGCCTTGCTTTACCTGGCGCAACTGGATGACCGCTTAAATCCGCATTTCGGCCACGCCTGCGGGCCGAAGGCGGCGGAAGGCCCCCCGGGGCGCGGCTGATAACCATTTTTTTGGCGATAAAATCGACAGCTTAAGGATCCGGACCGGCCCTGTGGGGCCGCCGGGACGCCGGCCTGCCTCAAAACCGCCATGCGGAGAGGGCTCAGCCGGCAAATGAGGAGATTATGGCAGACAAAGAGCTTGTTTTTTCGGATCAGGAGCAACAGCGGGTACAGGCCATAGTCATTGACAAGGACAAAGACGAGGCCATCCGTTATTTAGCCAGCCTGGTTGACCGCATTAAAGGTCATGCCGGCCATGCCTGCGGCTTCAAGCCGGCCAGGGGGTAAGAAAGGCGATAATCGCTCCTGACGGCGGGATGGACCGGCTGGCTCTGGTATCCGACACCCACGCCTATCGGGCCGGCCTGCCCCCGTTATTCGCCTTTCTGCGCCGCCAGGGCCTGCGTCACCTGGCCTGCCTGGGGGACTGCCAGCCGGAGCCTTTCCGGGATTGGCTGTACCTGGACCCCGGCCACCGCCTTTATTGGGTCTATGACGTCTTTGGCCCCCAGTTGCCGGAGGCCACCGCCTGCGGGGTGGTCCTGGAATTGGAGGCCAGGGTCTTTCTGGCCCATACCCGGGCTCTGATCTGGACCCATTACGATGAGCGCATCCGGGCTTACCGCCGCGGGGCCCCCGCCTGCCGCCCGCCCCTGCTGGCAGCCCATGGGCATACCCACGTGCCCAGCGTCACCCGCTTTGCCCCACCCGTAAGCCGCCTGCTTTACATCAATGACCCCATCCGGCCCGCGGAGTTTAAGCCGCGCCAGGCCTGCCTGAGTATGGAGCCGGACACCGTTTACCTCATAGTTCCCGGGGCCTTCACCCTGGAGGAGGGGCGTCATCCCAACTTCAGTTTCGCGGTGCTGGACCTCCCGGCCTCACGGCTGGCCATGGTTTCCCTGCGGGACCTGGCCGCCCTCGATTCTTTGCAGCTGTTCCCCCCGGAGTAAGTAACCAGAGACAGACGCTTATTTCCCCCTCACCCTAACCCTCTCCCCCATTGGGGGAGAGGGGATAAAGATACAATGCCATTGACGCTCTCAGTAAACCTGGGGAAACCGCCTTTTTTCTCCCTCTCCCCCCAGCGGGGGGAGAGGGCTGGGGTGAAGGGGGGAAAAACGTTACTAAAAAATAAAATTACATAATTAATCCCGCGCGTTATCTTCGATTTCCGGACGTCCCGGCACCTTGGGAGGAAAGTTTATCTAACATATTACAACTACTGGTAAAAATATCGGCGACGCGGCGCGCCAGGCATGAGCCTGATAATTCGAGATGAAATTACCCGGGGGACGCCGGGGATAACCGGCATTAGCGGATCGCATCCAGCATATCCGCAATCTGATACATCTTTCCGGCCAGCAGTTCCCCGGCTACCAAAGCGTCGGTGGGAAAGGCCAGGGGCTGGGGCGGCTGGGCCACTGGAAAGAAGGCCACTTCGGTGAGATCGTCTCCGGCCCGCAGGTCCCCTCCCAGCACGCGGCCGGCAAACCAGAGGCCCACGGTGAGCCGCTCCGGGTCGTGGAAATTGGAGTGGGCCGCCAGCAACTCCCCCACTGCCACCGTGAGGCCCGTCTCCTCCTGAAACTCCCGGGCCGCGGCCTCCCTGACCTCTTCCCCCCACTCCAGGTAGCCGCAGGGAAGACACCAGGCCCCCGGCGCCGGCGCCCCGGCCCGGCGTCCCCATAAGATCTGCTCCCCCCGGCGTACCACCACCGCCACCCCCACCGCGGGGTTGACGTACAAAACCCGGCCGCACCCCCGGCAGGTCAGGCGGTCCCGGCCCCCCCGGGGACGCGTCTCCAATGGCCCGCCGCAGCAAGGGCAGAAACGGAATGAGGGTGGATTGCAGGACATGTTAGTTTCGAGTTGTAGGGGCGACCCGCTGGGTCGCCCAGTTTCGAGCTTCGAGTTTTGGTGGTTAATTGATTAGTGGGCCATCGAAGGCTTCTTCTATTTTCTTTTAACCTGAAAACCGGAAACCGAAAACCGAAAACTCTCTTTTAAGGTTGAAAGTGCAGGAAAATTCAATTAAAAAAAGCGAGGTTCCAATTTTTTGGGAGAAACCTCGTGTCCACCCCCAGGCTCACGGCCATCCGCAATATCGGCATCATCGCCCACATCGACGCGGGGAAGACTACTCTCACGGAACGCATCCTTTACTACACCGGCCGCACCCACAAGATGGGGGAGGTGCATGACGGCGCCGCGGTCATGGACTGGATGCCCGAAGAGCAGGAACGCGGCATCACCATTACCGCGGCGGTGACCACCTGCCAGTGGAAGGGCTGCCTCATCAATATTATCGACACCCCGGGACACGTGGACTTTACCATTGAAGTGGAGCGCTCCCTCCGGGTTCTGGACGGCGCCATCGGGGTCTTCGACGCAGTGAGCGGGGTGGAGCCCCAGTCGGAAACCGTCTGGCACCAGGCCGACAGATATCGGGTGCCGAAGTTGGCCTTCATCAACAAGATGGACCGCCTGGGCGCCAACTTCTGGGCCGCAGTGGCCTCCCTGAAGGAGAAACTGGGGGCCCATCCCCTGGTGCTCACCATCCCCTGGGGGGAAGAGGACCAGTTCCAGGGGGTCATCGACCTTCTGGTTATGAAGGCCCTGAAATGGCGGCAAGAGACCCTGGGGCTGGCCTTCGAAGAACTGGAGATCCCCCCGGACCAGGAAGCCGCGGCAGCCGCGGCCCGGGAAACCCTGGTAGAGGCCCTGGCCGAAGTGGATGACGAAGTGATGGAAGCCTATCTGGCAGAACGCCCTTTGTCCCCGGAGGAAATCAGGGCCGGGGTGCACCGTGCCACTTTGGCCCTCAAGGGGGTGCCCATCTACTGCGGCTCCGCCCTGCGTAACAAAGGGGTCCAACCCCTGCTGGACGGCATCAAGGATTTCCTGCCCAATCCCATGGAAGTGCCCGCCATCCTGGGCCAACACCCCAAAACCGGGGCGTCCGAACCGCGGCCGGCCCGGGACGACGCCCCCCTGGCGGCCCTGGCCTTCAAGATCATGGTGGACCAAAACCAGCGCCTCACCTATGTGCGCCTCTATTCCGGCACCCTGAAGGTGGGCCAGGAGGTCTTTAACCCGCTCAAAGGCGTCTCGGAAAAGGTGGCCCGCATCCTGAGGATGCACGCCAACAAGCGGGAACCCCTGGAAGAGGCCCACGCCGGCAGTATCGTCGCCCTCCTGGGCCTGAAGACCACCACCACCGGAGACACCCTGTGCAGCCGGGACCGTCCCATCGTCCTGGAGCCCATCTCCTCCTACCTGCCGGTAATTTCCCTGGCCATCGAACCGCTGACCCGGGACGACCAGGAGAAGCTGGAAGCAGCCCTGGCCCGGGTGTCCGAGGAAGATCCCAGTCTCAGCATCCATATCGATGAAGACACCGGCCAGACCCTGCTCTCCGGCATGGGGGAGTTGCACCTGGAGGTGATTATCCACCGCCTGCAACGCGAGTTTCATGCCCAGGTCCGGGCCGGCCGCCCCCAGGTGGTCTATCGGGAAACCATCGCCCAGGCAGCCGAAGAGTCCGGGACCTTCGACCGGGAATTGGCCGGCAAACACCACTTCGCCGAAGTGCGCCTGAGCCTCTCCCCCCGGCCCCGGGGCTCAGGCAATTCCTTTGTCTCCCTGCTGGCCCCGGAACACCCGGCCCAGGGCTTTGTGGGGGTCATTGGCCAGGCGGTTGGGGAAGCCCTGGAAGGGGGTGTGGTCTATGGCCACCCCGGGGTGGACGTGGCCGTGGCCCTGGCCGGGGCCACGCTCAAAGAGGGCCTGGCCTCGGAGATGGCCTTCCGCATCGCCGCCATGGGCGCCCTGAGACAAGGGTTTAATCAGGCCCAGCCCCAACTGTTGGAACCCATCATGAAGGTGGAGATCATCACCCCGGAAGAGTTCACCGGGGAGGTCATGGGAGACTTCGCAGCCCGCAAAGGCAAGGTGGAACAACTCCTCGCCAAGGGGCCGGCGCGCATCATCACCGGTAATGCCCCCCTGGCGGAGATGTTCGGCTATGCCACCGCCCTGCGCTCCCTGACCCAGGGGCGGGGCACCTTTACCCTGCAGTTCGACCACTACGGCTCCGTGGAACGGCGGGAGGAGAGGTAAATGTAGGGGCGACCCGCTGGGGCGCCTGTGTCGGGTGGGCACTGCCCGCCATATCTTCAGGGGCGACAATGGCCGGAGCCTTCCAGCCTGTAAATCGGGTCGCCTTCCCTAAAAATATTTTTATAAAGTGGGCGCCCTGGCGCCTGTTTGAGGAGACCAAAAATGAGCACAGAGAAGACCTTATCCCTGATCAAACCGGACGGCGTGGCCCGGGGATTGGTCGGCGAAGTCATCGGCCGCCTGGAAAAACGCGGCCTCAAGATCAAGGCCTTGAAGCTGGTGCAGCTCAGCAAGGCCCAGGCCCTCGATTTCTACCAGGTCCACCAGGAGCGGCCCTTTTACCAGAGCCTCACCACCTTCATGAGTTCCGGCCCCATCGTAGCCATGATCCTGGAGGGGGACCAGGCCGTCCAGGTGTACCGGGACCTGATGGGCGCCACCGACTATCGCCAGGCCGCTCCCGGCACCATCCGGGCCGACTTTGCCCGGGAGATCGAAGCCAACATCGTCCACGGCTCCGACAGCCCGGAAAGTGCAGCCGCCGAAATCGCCTTCTTCTTCAACGCCCTGGAGCTGGTCTAAAGCTAATGTCATGGTTTATAATTGCTATGACATTTCAAACTAGGGTTTTTTAACCCCCCTTTGAAAAAGGGGGGCATGGGGGGATTTAAAATAACCTACTGAAATCCCCCTAAATCCCCCTTTTCCAAAGGGGGACTTTAATACCCTTGGAACTTAGGTTTCCTTTGGTTTAATGCCCTATTACAGAAGATGCACAACATTAATTTCGGGATTTTGTTGACTTACCCCGCCTCTGGATTCAGCAGGCGCTGCAGTTCTTCCGTCTCATAGACAACTTCTTTGCCGGCCAGCCGCACGCACCCGTGCACTACGTAGTTGAGAACCCGGGGCTGCCAAACGTGTTCAGCCCGATTCACCTTGGCAGCCAGGGTCTCCGGCGTATCGCCCGGCTCAAGGGGAACTGGCAGCGCCGAAATTATCGGGCCGCGGTCATAAACCGCATCCACAAAATGCATGGTGACCGCGCTGTGGGTAATCTCCCCGCGGTGATAAGCCGCCATAACCGCTTCGTGAACATGGTGTCCGAAAAGTTTGGGCCCGCCAAATCGCGGTAAAGGACCGGGGTGGATATTAATCGTACGCCCCGGGTCCAGACCTGCCACCAGTTTCAGCCAGCCGGAGAGCATGACGTAGTCGGCGTGGAAATACTTGACAAAGTTTTGGTAGCCGCTCGCCAGATAGGGACCGGTCCAGTATTCGCAAGGTATCCCGAGCGCCTTGGCCGCACGCCAGACGCCGCCTTCAAAATGATTAGTGATAACCGCAGCAATCGAGGCGTCCAAAATTGGCGGGCTACTCCGGGCAGCCCTTACCATGTTCTCAAAACCTGAGCCGCCGCCGGTTTTGGTTCCGGAAGCAAAAACCAGAATATGAGGATTTTTTTTCATGGGGCCATCCCCCTTTTTCCTGCAAGGCATTCCGCATCATGGGTTTTCGTTTTTCATACCATATTCTCCCGGGGGTTGCCTGCCTGCCCCTCCAACTCTGCATTTCGCCCGCCAAATCTGGGGCGGGCCGCGCCGGTTTTTCGGGGAACCAGGGTTAACTAAAAAAAGGGGTGGGGATAAGGAAGTCTAAAAAGATTTTTGGCTTCCAAACATTTTTCCAAGGATAGGTGAACATGCAAGGCAAATTCAGTCTCGGGTTCGTGGCGCTCTCGATAATTGGGGGAGCGTTGTTCTTATTCTTACTAACCTCTCTTAATCCGTCCCAAGCCAAAGAAGGCGGCTGGGAGGGCCTGAAGACCAAAATAAAAATAACCAAGGAATTACATGACTTAAAACTGGCGCCGGCCAAAGAAGCGGCAGTGCTGGCCTTGGAGCAAAAATATGCCAACGAACGCCAAGACCTCATGTCCGCTTTCAGGAAATATCGTGAAGAGTTAAAGGCGGCCTTAGCCGCGGCTCCCCCGGATGAGGCGAAGATTCAAGACCTGGTGCAGGCTGCCAACGCCGCTCAGGATAAACTCTTAACCTCTTTGAAAATGGAACGGGACGAGGCTATGGCCCTGATGACTCCGTTTCAGCAAGGGCAGTTCCTCCTGATACTGGGTAATTGGTTCGGGAAGGTACAGCTATAAGGGATCACCACGCTCCGCGCAAGGGTTCGGCATGTGGAGACGCAAGGGCCTGATAATTGCTGGCTTTTTGGGCCTGCTGCTCGCGGCAGCCGCCACTCTGGCCCTTTGGGGGTACGTACGCGATCCGCTCCGGTCGCTGCCCCCGCCGGAATCTAGGTTGCAGGCAGAGCGGACGACTCTTGCCGCGCCGGATCACCGTCTTGTTGAGCACATCACCCTCCCCGGGAAACTCCTTGGCAAGATCGCCTTCAACCTCAGCCTGCCCGATCCGCTTCCCCCTAAAAAACTGCCGGTCATCCTGGTTCTGGGCGGCCTGGTCACGGGCGCAGACAGCATCCGCTACCTAAAGGACGCCGGAGACAACGCCATCGCCAGCTACGCCTGGCCGGTACCGATGCGTCTGCACGGCGTCGGCGCCTTTATGCTGCAAGCGCCCGGCCTCTACCATAACGTCATGACGATCCCGGGACAGGGGGCCTCGGTCCTTAATTGGCTGATCAGCCAGCCTTGGGCCGATGCGGAACGCATCAGCCTGCTCGGCTTTTCCCAGGGGGCCTTGGCCGCGCCTGCCGTGCAGGACGTCGCCGCGCATTATGGCACCCGGGTTGGCTGGACGATCATCGCTTATGGCGGTGCGCCTCTGGGCGCCCTCCTGGCCGGCAACCCGCAGATGCGGCCGGCCTGGCTGGGCAAAGCCCTGGCGCCCTGGGTGGACCTGGTGTTCCATTCCCTGGAACCGACCGTCCATCTGCCGCGCCTATCCGGCAAATTTCTGGTCCTGGAAGGGCGGGACGACAGCCTGATTCCGGAAGCGGCCCGCAATCTCTTGCGAGACGCGGTCCCTGAGCCGAAAACCGTCATCACCTTTGAGGGCAATCACATGGGGGTCGGGCCTGACAAGATGGCTCTGCTCCAGGATATTATTGCCACCAGCAAAGAGTGGCTGATCAAAAACGGCGCCATCAACCCGGGTTCCGATTGAGCCCAGGCCCAACCTGCTCCTAAATCCGGATAAATTCCCTAAAAGGCCGTTGAAAACGGCTTTTTTTGCGGGGCGGTGAGATCGCTCCCTGTTGTTCGACTCGACAATAGAGTTCTATTTAATCAAGTACCTGGGATCATTTTTAAATTCGGCATTAACTAAAATCAGGTGAGCCAGGCATCAGGTAAATCTAACCCTCTAATAGGGGAAACCCTACCACAGAATCAGAAATCCCCCGATTATCAATTTATCGAACCGCAGTATCCTAAAGCCAATCAAAAATAATAATAGGATCCAGTGATGAATCAGAATAGGCAAGAATTCCTAAGCGTAAAAGCCTTCGCAGAAATACTCGGCGTCCATTGGTTCACCGTGTGGAGGTGGACCGCCGAAAAGCGTATCAGGTTCACGCAAATTAAGGCGGGCGGGAAAATCCTCATCCCATATTCAGAGGTGTCCAGGTTGCAAGGCAACTCTGAGTAATTTTTAGTATCCTTTAGCATCCCTTAGTTTACTGGCTTCCCTCCCATACGAACCTTTCCTTAACCAAATTTAATTCTTTAACCTGACGTAAAAGCCAAACCCGTCGCAAGGTGGGGACGGAAAGCCAACGGGGCCTCTTGAGAGGATGGCCGGGTTGCCTAACAGGTAACCCGGCTTTTGGTTTTATGAATCGCTGCAGGCCACGTTCCAAAACGACGTGACAGTTGTCAACCTAACGCTGGCAAAGGTTCTCCTATAAAGGAGGGCGTTGCTATAATAACCAAATTACGGAATCGGGGGCGCCGAGATTATGCAGCACCCTTGGGCAACTCCTTCCCAAACAGGTTTTGGGGACCTCTCTTCCCAGGATGGATAGCGCAATTGTCCTCAGAATGTTAGCCGCTCCTGCGCCGCAGTGAGGCAATCTCAGGCCCGCCTGCTCCTGCTGCCATTCTCCTGAATTACCTTGACAAGCCTCCGTTGCGGCCCCATTTTAAGGTGAGCCGCCGTCGCGGCAATGGCTAGAATTGCGCCATCTGAGGACTTTTCCCTAAAGAGGAGAATCAATTCCTTTGAAAATCATGGACAAGGGGGAAGGCGGGCCGGACGGGGTGATCCTGGAAGAGGCCCAGGAGGCCAGCGGAACCCCGGCTGCGGAAACCGGGATTCTGGTTCGGGTCCGGGCCGCCCTAAAGGCCGCCCCGGAGCACCGGCGCCGCACCGGCCGTCCTCTGGTAACCCTGAGCTATGCCCAAAGCCTGGACGGCAGCATTGCCGCCCGCCCCGGCCACCCTTTGACCCTGAGCGGCCCTCAGTCCCTGGTTTTGACCCACAGCCTGCGGTCTTGCCACGATGCCATCCTGGTTGGCATCGGCACAGTGCTGGCCGACAACCCCCACCTCAACGTCCGCCTAGTGCGGGGCCGCAATCCCCAACCGGTGATCGTGGACAGCCGCCTGCGCTTCCCGCCTTACGCCGACCTGCTGGGAAACGGCCGCGCCCCCTGGATCGTGGCCAAGGAAGGGGCCGATCCCGCCCGCCGGCAAACCCTGGAAGCCGCCGGGGCCCGGATCTTTTGCCTCCCCTCCAGCAATGGCTGGGTGGACCTGGAAGCGCTTCTAATTAGGCTGGGGGAATTGGAGGTCAACAGCCTGATGGTGGAGGGCGGCGCCCAGGTTATCACCAGTTTTTTGGCCGCCCGCCTGGTGGACCAGGTCATCGTCACCATCGCCCCCTTGCTGGTGGGGGGCCTGCGGGTGGGGGACGGCATGGGGCCCGCCAATCTCCGCTGGTTCCCCCGTCTCAGCAACCTCACCTATCAGCGTCTGGGGGAAGACCTGGTCCTCATGGGCGAACCCGTTTGGATGGCGTAAATGCAGCGGCGAACCCTTTATTTCACCGCACCGGGGCAAGTGGCTCTGCGGCGGCAGGCCGTCGCCGCCCCCTCCTGCGGCCAGGTGTTGGTGCAATCCATCGTCTCGGCCATCAGTCCCGGGACCGAAGGGCTCATCTACCATGGCCAGGCCCCCCAGGAACTGGCCCGGGATGAGAGCATCCCCGCCCTGTCCGGCGACTTTTCCTTCCCCCTGAAATATGGTTATGCGGTGGTGGGCCGGGTGGTCTCCCTGGGGCCCGGGGTCTCTCCGGATTGGGCAGGCCAACAGGTCTTCGTCTTCCATCCTCACGAGAGCCACTTCCTGGCAACCATTGATGAACTGCAGAGGCTGCCTGGACACCTCACCCCGGAAGACGCGGTCTTTTTCCCCAACATAGAGACCGCGGTCACCCTGCTGCTGGACGGCCAGCCCCTGATTGGAGAGCAGGTGGCCATTTTCGGCCAGGGGATCGTGGGACTGCTCCTCACCGCGCTGTTGGCCCGCTGGCCCTTAAGCTCCCTGGTGACCCTGGACCTCTACCCCAAACGGCGCCTGCTCTCCGAAAACCTGGGGGCCCACCTCAGCCTCGACCCCGCCGCGGGGGACCTGGAGGAACATCTGCTGGGGCGCCTTCAGGGAGCGGGACCCTACCCCGGCGCCGACCTGACCTACGAGGTCTCCGGCAATCCCGAGGCCCTGAACCAGGCCATCGCCATCACCGGCTTTAACGGCCGGGTGGTCATCGGCTCCTGGTATGGCCGGAAGCGGAGCGACTTGAACCTGGGGGGCCGCTTTCACCGCAGCCGGATGCGTTTGATCAGCAGCCAGGTGAGCAGCCTTCCTCCCGAACTCAGCGGCCGCTGGAACAAATCCCGGCGCTATGGAGTCACCTGGCAGCTGCTGGATGAGATCAAGCCGGCCCGCTTCATCAGCCATCGCTTTCCCTTCACCCAGGCCGCCCGGGCCTATGAGTTGCTCGACCGCAACCCCGGGGAGGCCATTCAGGTGATTTTCGATTATTGAGTTCTCAGTTTGGGGTTTTCACTCCGTACCAGCTCGAAACTCAGGGCGGACACATGGGTCCGCCGCTACTACTTAAAAATCTAAATCGGAACTGGGCGACCCAATCACAGGCTGGAAGCCTGTGCCACTGTCGCCCCTACAGAGGAGCCGACCATGCACAAGTCATACACTCTGGCGGTAAAGCGATCCTTCGTGGCCCGGCATTTCTTGGAAGGCGGTGATTGGGGCCGGGAAAACCAGACCCACTCCCATCATTACCAGGTCGAGGCGCTGCTGGAGGGTCAGGTTCTCGATACTCACGGCTTTCTGGTGGATATTGTGGACCTAAATGGACACCTGGACGAACTGGTCGCCTATTATCAGGATCAAACCCTGAACCAACTGCCGGAATTCGCGGGGCTCAATCCCAGCATCGAGCATTTTGCCCGCATCCTCTGCCAGGAGCTCTTGAGCCGCCTCAAGGAGCCGCTCCACGCCCTCACTATCAAGGTTTGGGAGGATGACATCGCCTGGGCCGCCTACCGGGAGGAGCGCTAGTTGCATCTGGGCCTGGTGCTTTATGGCGGACTTGACCTGGTCTCCGGAGGTTTCCTCTATGACCGGCAACTGGTCCGGCATTTCGAGAGCCGGGGGGACGAAGTCGAAGTCATCTCCATTCCCTGGCGCGCCTACGGCTGCGGTCTCGTGGACAACCTCTCGCCGAACCTCGGTGAACGCCTGCGCCGGGCTCACTTTGAGCTGCTGCTCGAAGATGAGCTGGCCCATCCCTCGCTGTTTCTTCTCAATCGTTGGCTGCGCCGCCGGGTTTCCTATCCCCTGGTAGCCATCGTCCACCATCTTAGGTGCAGCGAAGCCCGGGCCGCCTGGAAAAACCGGCTCTATCGGTGGGTGGAAGGCTCTTACCTGGGTTCGGTGGACGGCTTCATTTGCAACAGCCAGACCACCCGGGCTGAGGTGCAGTCCCTGGTGGGGGCGGGCCGGCCGGTGGTGGTGGCCCCGCCCGGGGGCGATCATCTGCCCGGCAAATTTGCCGCGGCGCAAATTGCCGCCAGGGCCTTAGCCCCGGGACCCTTGAAAATCATCGCGGTGGCCAACCTGATCCCTCGGAAAGGTATCCATACCTTGATAAGCGCCCTGGCCAGCCTGCCTCACCACCAATGGCAACTCACGGTGGCAGGCAGTCTCGATCTGGACAGCCGCTACGCCGCCAGCCTGCGCCGGCAGGCCGATCAGGAGAATATAAGTCCCAGGATAAGCTGGCTGGGTTCGGTGTCCGACCAGGATTTGGCCGTGCTGCTTCCCCAGCATCACTTGCTGGCCGTGCCCTCCTTTTACGAAGGTTTCGGCATCGTCTATCTGGAGGCCATGCGCTTCGGCCTGCCCGTCATTGCCGGAGACGCGGGCGGAGTTCGGGAAATCGTCCGCCACGGGGTGGACGGCTTCCTGACGCCCCCGGGTGACCCCGTGGTCCTGGCCCGGCACCTCGCCTCACTGATGCAAGACCGGGAGCTGCTGAGGCGCCTGAGCCTGGCGGCCCTGGCCGGGGCCGCCTCCCATCCCACCTGGGAGGCCAGCGCCGCCCGGGTGCGGGAATTTCTAGGCGGGTTCAATCGAGCCCATCTTTAACCAGGGAATTATATATTTGAATCCCCCAATTTTCTTTTGTAGGGGCGGGGTTTCCCCGCCCAGGGCGGCGAGACGCCGCCCCTACGGCCGTGATGGAATCGGGAGTCGAGTATATAATTCCCTCTAACCTCGATTATTCGGCGAAAAATGGGACGAACGTTTTAGGATTTCTGCAAGATGATAATTAACAGATACAGGGGGCCATTGACTCTAACTCAGCAGGGACGACACGGGCTATTTTGCAAAAACCTGGGGGGGGGGAATAAGATGCCCAATCCACCTTGCCGCCTGAGTGGGAGATCGCTTGGGAATACCCGCTTTCGCCAATACCTCGCCCTCCTGGTCGCTTGCATTTACTGTTTGGCTGCCGGGGCCCTCCCCGTTGGCGCTCAGAAAAGCACTGCGAATCCCCGGCCGCTGCTCCTTTCGCCTACAGGCCCGCCGAGACCATTGCCGGCCCACCTGATGGGCGCTTCGGTGGCGCCCTTCTACGAACCTTTGCTGAATAATTCCGGGAAGATTGACCTTCTCAGGCAGATGCATCTGGCGTTTGTCAGGTTTCCCGGCGGTTCCGACGCCAATTACTACCACTGGCGGACCGGGCTGTTCTCCATCGAGGTTTTTCCCAATAGCTCCACTTACACCCGCTTTTGGGCAAAGGTCATGCCCAACATCCGGCGCCGTTTCCCGGACGGAATTTCTCTGGAACAATTTCGCCAATGCGCGGATGCCATCGGCGCCCAGGTGGTGTTGGTGCCGAATCTGGAGACCTCCAGTATCGCCAGTCAGAGGGCCTGGTTCGAGCACATGCGCCAGGATGGAAGCCTGCCAACCCACATCGAGATGGGCAATGAATTCTGGGTAGCCATGGGCAACGATCCCAACGTGATTAATAAATGGCCGGATGAACCTCAGACCATGCGCACCACCTGGGAATATCTAAAAGCATTGCGGCCATCTTTCTTGCCGGGGACCAAAGTCGCCATTCAATCTGCGGCCAGCGCCTTCAGGATTGCGGGATACCCAAGAATGCCGTTGGGGCGGCGGTTACAATACTGGGATGAGAACCTCAAGCCGGAGCCGTGGTTCGATGCGGTGACCCTGCATCTCTATCCGCGCCTGAAACAGGTTCTGGGGCGGGCCGCGGAGAGCGCGCCGGCAGAATTGAAATTTCGGGCGATGATGGCCCGGGTGGACTCTGGGGTGGAAAGAGTGCTGCAGGACACCGAACGGCGGCTGCCAGGCAAGGAAATCTGGATTACCGAGTGGAACCCGCGGGGGGTGGACCACACCCAGCCTGATCCGTTTAGCGCCGCCGAAAACATGCATCTGGTAACGAAAATGACGTTGGCTTATCTCCGTCATCCTGCGGTGACCATGTCGCTCTTCTTTATGTTGAGTTTCGACGGCAGCCGCTACAACAAGCTCTTCCTGCGTGGAAACGATGGCGCCTATGTGCCGACCCCTGCCGCCGTGGTTCTCCGCTGGTTTGATGAGGCAGCCAATGGCGGCAGCTCCTATCAGGGTTATCTCGAACCAGGTGGCAGTCGGATCAGCGGCGGCGGACTTTGGCCAGAGGACTTCCTCCCCCTTGAGGGGGCGCGGTTCCGCGCCAGGGACCACACCACCTTCATCATCCAAAATGCCACTTCCGAGTCCCGGACGTTCGATTTGACGCAAATCGCCGGAAACGCCCCTCTTATCAGCAGCGACAGGCTGGCTACCCCGGAATTGTACGACCGGTCCCAGGCGGCGGCCGTCCCGCAACGGATCGGCCCATCCTCCGGTCCCTTATTGATTCCGGCATACTCCGTCTGCCGCTTAGTCTTTGCAGCCGCGCCTCAAGGGCAGACGAAATAAAGAAACGATCCACCAAAGAAATAAAAGGAGGCAGAGAGATGTTGGGAAAAAAGATTCTGGCGTGTATCTTCGCCTTGATTATTCTTTTGAAACTGGTGTTCGTGGTTGCCAGCCCACAGCAATGGATGGGCTTTGCCTCGGGGTTCCTGGAGCACCAGGTGCTGGCCATGGCAATCTTTCTAATTTTTATAGCAATAACCGGCTACTATATCTTTTCGAGCCTGGATCTGATTGATATAGCTCTGGTTTTGTTTTTTAGCTCAATGCTGTTCGGTCTTGCTTTTATCCCTTATTCAGCCATGTTTATCTCGTTAAACCAGCAAATAATGGCCAGCGGCATGGGCAAGGCCTGGCTGGCGATAGTAATTTGGGCAGCCCTGGCTGTAGCCATACTCTTCAGGGTGTTCTCCAAGGAGCGGGGGACGGCCGATGGACCGCGAGCCTGAGGAATACAGCTTCAGTCGCTATCTGGCCGCCAAAGCCGGGCTGGACGACCGCTCCCTGAACCGGCAGGTCCGGGAGGCCCTGGCCGGCCGTTTCCGGGAGCGAGGGAAACCGTCTCCCTTCCGGGTGCTGGAGGTGGGCTGCGGCATCGGTACCATGCTGGAGCGCCTCCTGGACTGGCGGCTGCTCGATCTTTCTTCAGGGGACTTTGCTTACACCGGCATCGACCTTGAAGCCGGGCTCCTCGACGCAGCCCGGGCCCGTTACCAAAACTATGTTGCGGCCCGGGGAGCCGCCCCGGACCGCGAGAGCGGCTGTCTCCCGGATTGCCAGGGGCCGCGGCCGCTTGCCAAAATTGCCGTCACCTTCGAAGCCCTCGACCTGTTCCGATTCCTGGCCCGGGAGCAGGACCGCCGCCGCTGGGACCTCATCGTCGCCCATGCCTTTTTGGACCTGGTGAACCTTGAGACCACGCTGCCCGGCCTGCTAAGTTTGCTGGCCCCCGGGGGCTGTTTCTATTTCACCCTCAACTTCGATGGGACCACCCTCTTTGAGCCGGTTATCGACCCGGAACTGGACCGGCTCATCGAAGCCCGCTACCACCATTCCATGGACCAGCGCCGGGTCCGGGGCCGGCCCTCGGGCAGCAGCCAAACCGGCCGCCGGCTCTTTGCCCAGCTCGCAGCCGCCGGGGGCACGGTGCTGGCCGCCGGCGCCTCCGATTGGCTGGTCTTTCCCGGTCCGGACGGCTATCCCGGGGACGAGGCCTACTTTCTTAGCTTTATCCTGTACACCGTGGAGCAGGCCCTGGAAGGCGACCCCTTGCTGCCGGCCGCAGATTTCCAGGATTGGCTGGCGCGCCGCCGCCAGCAGTTAGAGCGGCGGCAACTCGTTTATCGGGCCCGCCAGCTCGATTTCTTTGGTCAAGTCTGAGCCTTAATTTCGGGTCTTGTTGCCGGCCGCAGGATTTGACATAATCGAGGCGCAGGCGCCGGAACCCCAAGATGGAATCGGTCTCCATACGAAAAATCCGAAAACCGAAAGGCGAAAACTGGAAACCGTCCCTCATCATTTATGACTGCGACGGGGTCCTCATCGATTCCCGCCGGGCCAACCAGGCCTTTTTCAACCACATCCTGGCCCATTTCGGCCGGCCGCCCCTGACCCCGGAGCAGATGGACCTGGTCCACGCCGCCACCGCCCAGGAAACCATCAGCTATCTCTTCCGGGGCGCCGCCACTCTCGCCCAGGCCCAGGATTACCAGCGCCGCCTGGATAACGGCCCCTTCCTGTCCTTGATCGATATGGAGCCCCACATCCGTGAGGTCCTGGCGCAGTTGCATCCATCGGTCCACCTGGCGGTCGCCAGCAACCGGGGCAAGAGCCTGGTCCCGGTGCTCCAGGCCCTGGGCCTGGACGGTTTTTTCGAGCTGATGGTGGGATCATCAATGGTCAGCCGGCCCAAGCCGCACCCCGAATGCCTCCGGAAAATCCTGGACTATTTCCGGGTGGCGCCGGAGCAGGCCCTGTACATCGGGGACTCCGAGGTGGACCGGCTGTTAGCCGAGGCGGCCGGGGTGCCTCTGGCAGCCTACAAGAACCCCGGCCTCCATGCCCGTTATCATCTCCGGGATCATAGGGAACTGCTCCCGTTGCTGGCCTGACCACCGTCCAAAGATGAGCCTGCCAGCGGGCCTCTGCGGTTGCTGCCTCCCCAGGCGGGAGCCCGGGAGCGAAACTGACCCTGCTCAAAATGCCGAATTGTTTACCGAAGATAAGCCACTCCGCCACTTCGCGGGCGCATTGACTTTGAAGAATTCATTTTTATCTTTTTATTTAGAAGGTTATTTAAAACGGCCCTTGGGGCCATGGAAGGAGGAGAGCGACCATGAAAGCGGGCATCATTTTCACCGGTTCCGGTCCCATTCTGGTATTGACCTCCTATGCCTCCTTTACCGGGGCAAAATTTGCGGAAAAGATGAAGGCCAAGGGAATTCAGAAGTACCTGGGATATGAGGTGCCCCTGGAACTATGCCAGAAGCGCTACGGCGAGCATTATCCGGTGGTCCTGGGTGACCTGCGCCAAACCGACGACCTGCGGGTGCTCGATTACGACGGCCACCACATTTTCCTCACCTTCTCTTTTAAGGAATTGGGGCAGCAATTTATCCACGAGCCCTAAACCGCCTGGCCAGCCGGCGGCCGGCATCTCCGGGAGCCTCGAGCGGGCGTTTGGCCTCACCCCGGAAAAGCAGCTGCCGGCCTGGCCAGGGCAGCAGGGCGGCTCCGTCGTGCAGCGCCGCCACCAGGATGAGCGCCGGCCAGATCCCCCAGACGGGGATAATGAAAAAGCTTAATCCCTGGGCTCCCAGGGAGGAGCCCAGCAGGTCGGTGGCGTCTTCTATGAGGAAAGGACCTTATTTACTTACCTTATTCTGGTTCCCAAGTTGAACTTGGGAACCCATTTGTTTAGCAAAGCATAGATTTGCTGGCCCAAGCGAAGTTTGGACCTCTAGACAATTTTATTCATATCCACATCGAACCCAACTGCCTTCAATTCCTTAGCAACTGAAAATTTCCAACTATCTGCTTTATCTAATTTTAGAAAAATTACCCCATCATAGTCTGATGGGATTTCAACCCCATCCTCATAAAGGGCGCAAACATTACTTCTACCTAACTTTCCTAAGAAGTAGCCTAATTCAAAAATTACATTTTGCCTTGCACGCCGATTTAAATTAGTATCTGCCTTACCTTTCCCTACATCATCTGCCGTAAGTAATACTATCGCAGAATTAACATCTGAGTAATCGACGAATTTTTCAATGATTGTTCTCCCCTTATTAGGTTTCTCATGAAGAATAATTGGTTCTAGACCGAGCTTTTCAATTAATCGCGCTATACTTTCCTTTATTGCTTCATTATGCCCGTGAACAATAAAAATCTTATTGGATCGAATGGGGGTCCTCTCATTCGATATTACCATCTGTTTATTATTTTTCTGAAGTATTTCCAGATAACATAGTACTGCATCTAATTTTTGAAGAAAAATTTGCCTGTCGCAAAATAATTCATTGCTATACTTCATCTCTCCAGTTAAATAGTTTCCGGATGTTAGAATTCTCCTTAATTCGTTTTCGGTTATTTTGTATTCTTTTAGGCTTATATTCTCGCTCTCTTCAATTTTATTTAACGCATTATTATAATTTATAACCCATTTAGACTCAGCAAAATTATGTTTTGGAGGGTTATTCTTTATTGACCTTTACGTTGAAATTGAGCGCATTGTTAAATCGTTAAAATTCATACTTTCATAATCCCCATTTAAAGGGCTCAGCTTTTTTTCTTGTCATTCGATATTATAGCGCTTCAACTTCTCCCGCAGGGTCTTACGGTCGATCCCCAGGGCCCGGGCGGTTTCGCTCTTATGCCCTTCACAGCGCTGCAAGGTGTAGAGGATGTGGTCCCGCTCCAGGTCCTTCAGGGATCCCGCCCCGGATTCCATCCCCGGCGACAGGATGGTTCCGGCAAAGGAGAGATCGGCGGGCTCCAGGTAAGGCCCGGTGCTCAACACCACCAGCCGCTCCACGGTATTTTCCAACTCCCGGACGTTGCCGGGCCAGTCGTGACGAACCAGCAATTCCAGGGCCTCGGGGGTTACCCCCAGGATATTCTTGTGCAGGCGGGCGTTGTACTTATCCAGAAAATGCCTCACCAGTAAAGGGATGTCGCCTTTGCGCTCCCTTAAGGGTGGCATCTGGATGAGGACCACGTTGAGGCGGTAGAAGAGGTCTTCCCGAAAGGCGCCATCCTTGATGGCTTTGGCCAGGTCCTTATTGGTAGCTGCGATGATGCGGACGTCCACGGTGATCACCCGGTGGCTGCCCACCTTGGAGATCTTTCTCTCCTCTACGGCCCGGAGCAACTTGGCCTGCACCTCCAGACCGATGTTGCTGATTTCGTCGAAAAAGAGGGTGCCGGATTGGGCCAGCTCGAACTTGCCGATCTTGTTGGCGTCAGCCCCGGTGAAGGAGCCCTTGACGTGGCCAAAGAGTTCGCTTTCGAACAAGGTCTCCACCAGGGTGCCGCAGTCCACGGTGATAAAGGGACGCCGCTGGCGCGGGCTCAACTGATGGATCTGCCGGGCCACCAGGCCCTTGCCGGTCCCGGACTCCCCGGTGATCAGCACGGTGGAACCGGTGGGGGCCACCCGGGTGATCATGTCCATGACCCTGGCCATGGGGTCGCTCTCATAGACCAGGACGCTTTTCCCATCCTTGGACTTCAACTCCTGGCGCAGATACAAATTCTCCAGGTCCAGGCGCCGTTTCTCCAGGGCCCGGTTTACCAGATTGCGCAGATCGTCGGGGACGAAGGGCTTGCTGAGGAAATGGAAGGCCCCGGCCTTGATGGTCTCCACCGCCGATTGGATGGTGCCATAGCCGGTGATGATAATCACCTCCACATCCGGGTCCAGGGCCTTGATCTTCTTCAGGGTCTCCAGGCCGTCCAGGTCCGGCATCACCAGGTCCAGGAGGATGGCGTCGAAGGAGCTGCGCTCCAGTAAGCTGAGGCCCTGGCGGGCGCCGGCGGCCATTTCCACCTGGTAGCCCTGCCGGGAAAGAATCTGGCAGCAGGCGTCCAGCATGGCCTTGTCGTCGTCTATAACCAGAATCTGGGCCGGGGCGTCACTCACCAAGAAAAAATCCCCTTTTCATTCAAGTTCTTGTATTTTCCGGGTTTTCGGCTTCATTCTATTAAACCGCCCCAAGACTGTCAAGGGGCCGGACCCATGGGGGTATGCCCGGCCGCTTGGCGGGCTGGCCCCCCTACCCTGCCCCGGAAATTTGTGGTAGAAAAAGCAGCCAGGAGGCTCGGTTGGCCCTCAAACTCTTTATCCCCTGTTTTCTAGACCAATGCGCCAGCCCCACCGCGGCCGCGGTGGCGGCCTTGCTGGAGCGCCTGGGGATATCCTTTGATTATCCCGAAGACCAGACTTGCTGCGGCCAGTTCGCCTACACCCTGGGCGACCCGGCCACCGCCCGCCTCCTGCTGCGCCATTATCTGCGAGTGTTTGCGGGCGCCGACACCATACTGTGCCCCAGCGCTTCCTGCACCCATATGGTGCGCCGCCACTTTCCGCAACTGGCGCAAACTTCCCGGGAGCGCGACGAGGCCGAGGCTGCGGCGAGCCGCACCCTGGAGTTGAGCGAGTACCTGGACCGCCTGGGCCCTCTCCCCTGGACTCCCCGTTTCGAAGGCTCCCTGGTGCTGCATCGCTCCTGCAAGGCACGGCAACTGGAAGTCTTGCCCGGCGCCCTCCGGGTCCTGTCCCAGGTGGCGGGCCTCCGCATCCTGGAGGTATCTCCCCATTTCTCCTGCTGCGGCTTTGGCGGGATCTTCAGCCTGCGGCGTCCAGACCTGGCCCGGGAGATAGCCGAGGCCTATCTGGAGGCGGTTCGGGCCACCGGGGCCCAGGGCCTGGTTTCCCTGGATTACAGTTGTCTCCTGCACCTGCGGGCCGTAGCCGCCACCCGGGGTTGGGATTTGCAATTCTGGCACCTGGTGGACATCCTCTCAAACTGAATAGCGGCGCCGCTTCCGGGTGAGCCGCGTCCGACCCTGCGGTTCTCCCAGGGAGACCAAAGGAAGGCCTTATGACACTCTCAGAGGTTGACCGGCAGACCAATCCCTGGGGCCGGTTTTTCATGGTGGGGATTCCCGGCCCCGGTGTGGATGCCGTGGCCCGGGAGATGGTGCAGGACCTCAAGGTGGGAGGTATCATCCTCTTTTCCCGAAACCTGGAGACCCCTCAGCAGATCTGGCATCTGACCCATGAGCTACAGCGTCTGGCCCGGGAAGCCGGCCAGCCGCCCCTGCTCATCTCCACGGACCAGGAAGGGGGCCCGGTGCAACGCCTCAAGGACCCCTTCACCCTGATCCCGGCGGCCCGCCAACTGGGGGTGGCCGCCACCCCGGAAGAGGTGGGGGATATGTCCCGCCGCGTGGCCCGGGAACTGGCCCTGGTGGGGATCAACATGAATCTGGCCCCGGTTCTGGATGTTCCCCTGGAGCCCGGTTGCCCCCTGTGGGACCGCTCTTACAGCCAGGACCCCCGGCAGGTGGCCCGCTTCGGCCGGGCCGCCATCGAGGGCTACCTGGCCGGCGGGGTCCTGCCGGTGGCCAAGCATTTTCCGGGGCTGGGCGACACCCTGGCCGACTCCCACCTGGACCTGACCGTGGCCCAATCCGGGGACTCCTCCCGCGAGAAGGACCTGCTGCCCTATCGGGAGGCGGTGGCCGCCGGGGCGCCGGCGGTCATGACCGCCCATTTGTTGGTGCCTCAATGGGACGACCTCCCGGCCACCCTTTCGGCCGTCGCCTTACGGGGCTGGCTGCGTCAACGGCTGGGGTTTAAGGGGGTGATCATCACCGATGACCTGGAGATGAAAGGGATCACCCAGCTCCTGCCGCCGGCCCAGGCCGGAAGGAAGGCCCTGCTGGCCGGGGCGGATCTTTTGCTCATCTGCAATAACCGGGAGGCGGTCTGGGACGCGGTGCGGGTCCTTGAAGAGGCCAGGGACCCGGCGGAGTCGTTCCGGGAGAGCGCCGCCCGCCTGGAACGCCTGCGGCAGGCCTTGCCGCCCCAACAGCCTGGCCTTAAGGAGCTCAAGGAATATTTTGGCTTCTCTTGAGGGTAATTTGGAGTAGGCGAATACCCGGGTGTTAGAAAAAGAAATGGCCGGGAGGGGGAGCCCGGCCATTTGGAGAAAGGAGAAAATGGTATTCTGTTTTAGGGGGTAACCTGACGGTATTGACTGCATCAATGGTGCCAAACTATCTATCTTGCTTTATTTACTAGGTTTTCTGGTTTGCAGACGAATCCTTCCCACCGACTTTAGTTCAAAAATTTGTACGGTATCGGCCCGGTTGACCGGGATCCGCCCTGATCATCCTCCAGGAAACCGAGGATGACCGCACCCCCGGGAAGGCTGGCCAAATTTTTTAACCGCTGGATAAAATCGCTCCGGCTATCTCCAGGACCGCGGCAGGAGAGAGGTCTTCCAGGCAGCGGGGTTGGGGGCAGGAGATTTCCCGCCCCCGGGCGCAGGGGGACTGGGGACAGGGGCCTCTCAAAATCTTGACTCCTGCTCCCGCGGGGGCCCAGACCTCCGGATCGGTGGGGCCGAACAGGGCCAGCACCCTGGGTCCGCCCAGGGCCGCGGCCAGGTGGCTCAGGCCGCTGTCATTTCCCAAAAAAAGCCGGCAGCTCCTGAGCGCCGCGGCCACCCGCGCCAGGGGCGCATCCATAAGGAGCACCTGCCCCTGCGCCGCGGTCAGGGGCTTCAGGTAAGCAATTAAGGAGGCCTCGGCGGGCCCGGCCAGCCACACCACCCGCAGGCGGTATTGCCAGGACAGGGCCCGGCTCACTTCATAGTAATGGCTGAGCGGCCAGTTTTTCTTGGCATGGCCGCTCCCCGGGGCCACCGCCAGCCAGTTTTCCGCCTCTGGCAGTACCGCCTCACGCTCCGCATCCGGGGGCAAGACCAGACGAAAAGAGCTGTCCACGGTGAGTCCCAGGCCGGCCAAATACCTGGCCTGAAGGGCTGCCACCGGCTCGGAGCCGGCCTCCGGGAAAGAAGGAACCCAGGCAACCTCGGGAATCCCGGCCTGCCGCAGGCCAACCAGCACCGGGGAGTCGGGCTTGGGAGTGAACACCAGGGCCAACTGAAAGCCGGCCAGACGGACCCGCAGCTCCGGCGGCAAGGGAGCCGAGGCCAAGAGCGGCGCCCACCTTGACTCGCCGCTGTCCCAAACCGCCTCCAGGGACAAGGTGTGGGACAACAGGCCCCAGGGCTGCGGCTGGCCCAGACCGGTGAGACGCGCCCGGGGATAACGCCTCCTGACGGCCAGGAGGGCCGGGCCGGCCAGCAGCAAATCTCCCAGGGCGCCCTGATGCCAGAGGAGAATGCGGCCCACCGCCTGTGGTGGCGGCAGCGGATTCGATTCCATAAAGAAGATTATATCTGGGGACAGGGACGAGAGGGAGTGAAGATATTAACCGGGAATATGGCAAAACTCATTTTTGCCTAAAGATTGTCCTTCTGAGCGAAGCGAAGAATCTATTGGAGTGTTCCATAATTAGCTGGACATAATATCTAGAAGGCTGGATTTTGCCTGGTTAAGTCACCCTTTGAGAAAGGGGGATTTTAGTGTAATTTCAAGGTGTTATATTAAATCCACCCTACCCCCCCTTTTCCAAAGGGGGTTAAAAATCAGTCATTTTCAATGGATAATCAAATGTCTAACAGACCACTGGTATTTTTATAGATTTGAGATCCTTCACTTCGTTCAGGATGACAGTCAAATCTTGTTTTGCATCAGCATCTAGTGTGGTTGAGTTATCTCAGGGTTGCAGACGCACGTACCCCTCTTGCATCAATTGCACCATCCTGAGATAGGCGCCGCTGTTTACCAGGACCCCGGGGAGCAGGTCGGCGTTGCTGATGTTTTGCATTTTCATAGCGAAGGCGCAGGCTTCGATTTGCACACCCTGGCCCAGCAATGCAGCGATCAAGCCTTTATAGGGATTTCCGGTCTTAACAAAGCGATGCTTATTATAGGCCTGGTCATTTAATAATAAATAAGAGGCGCCGCCATAAAATTCCCCGATAATGTGCCCAACAATCCCTTGTTCTTTAAACCGTTTTTCCATTAAGTTCATAAACATCAGGGCAATTGGCTCATCTCCATGGAAGGTGACCTGGCCTATGTCAAATACTACTTTGGCATTCTTGATTGATAGCGGTATGTCAACATGAATCTGTGGTTCCGGTCCTTTGGCCGGCTTATCAGCCGCGATGACTACTGAAGGTAATGCCAAACCCATGGCTAACAACATGGTCAATAAGCCTATCCAGGTCTTTTTTACTATCATTATGTTTTTACTCCTACTAAGCGAAATAATTTAATGCGCTATTTTTTATCCCGCATCGCAGATTGTGTCAATAATAATTCCTGAAATTCCCCGTCAAAAAAATGGGTGGTTGGGGGTAGGATTTGGGGGAGGTTTTTGGGGGAGGGACTCTCGGCCAGGGCCTTCCCCCCCCAGGCGTTACCGTTACTTTTTCCTATCCTGGGCCAGGCGCCGGGCAGTGCTGGTGTTGAAAGGGGTGTCGGGGCCGGGGCTAAGAAGGTTCAGGGCGTCCTGGTAGAGTTGCCGGTTCAGGTCCCGGGCCGAACCTTTACCCTCGATCAATTCCAGGATGGCCGCTACCAGTTCCGGCTCCGTTTCCAGCTCCGCCAGAAAATTCCGGGCCTGGGCCGGGTCCACCCGGTGCAGCAGCACCGCGGCCAGGACCACCTTGGGGTCGCCCCCTTCGGCCTTGAGGAGCTGCTGGGCTTGATGGACTGCGGCTTCGGTCCGCTCCCAGGCCGCCGGATCATCTGTAAGATAATGTCGCACCTGCTCGCCCAGGAGTTCCTTGAAGTTCTGAGCCGCCTTTTTGGCCCTGACCAGGTCGGGGACGCATTTCTCGGCATACTGGCACCATTCGGCGCAACCCAGCTCGATCTTGGGGTTATAGAACAAATGGCCGCACCAGGCGCAACGCCGCCGGGTATCGTTCTTGAAAAACTCGATTTCGGCCCCGCACTTGGGACAATCCGCCACAAAGATGTCGCCGGGTTTCCAGAAGCGGGTGTCCTGGCCGGGGCACTTCATCTGTTCCATGGCTCCCTCACTTTCCCCGGACTTTCTGTTGCTGCAGCAGCTCCCCGCTGGCGGCCAGAGTGCAGATGGTGACCGGCGGGGTCCGGCCCGCGGCTTCCAGGGCCCGGCGCACCACTTGCACCAGCCCGAAGCAGCAGGGAACCTCCATATTGACGATGGTGATCTCCCGGACCTCGTTTTCCGCCAGGATCGCGGTCAGCTTGGCCACGCTGGCCGCCTCGTCTTCGAACTTGGGGCAGCCGCAAACCACCGCCTTGCCTTTAAGGAAGCGGGCATGGAAGTCCCCCGCGGCAAAGGGGGCGCAGTCCGCGGCCACCAGGAGGTGGGCCCCCTTCAGAAAGGGGGACTTGGGAGCCACCAGCTTGAGCTTCACCGGCCAATGGGCCAGGGCCGAGGCCCCCGCCGGGACCACCTCCGGCCGCTCGAATTGCCGCATCCGGCTGCCCGGGCAGGTGAAGACCTCCGGCTCTGGCTGGGCTTCTGGAGTTAAGGGCGCCTGGGCCTCATGGGGCGCGGCCGGGGCCGGGCCTTCGAACCCCCCGGCCTCCCGCTCCTCGATGGTCAACGCCCCCTGGGGGCATTCTCCCAGGCAGGCCCCCAGACCATCGCAGAACTTGTCTGCCAGCAGCGCCGCCTTCCCATCCACGATCTGGATGGCCCCTTCGGCGCAGGACGGGACGCACATGCCGCAGCCGTCACACTTTTCCTGGTCGATGCGGATAATTTGCCGTTTCGTCATATCTTTCATTCCTGGGGTAACGATATTTAACTGCCCATTTCCGACTTTTCTCTTTGAGGCCGCCAGGCCGGCTTCCTGGCCACCTGCCTGCCAGCCTTCGGCTCTTTATCTAGATAATAAGCAGCATTGGCACAGGGCGCCATGACTTAAGTCAAGGGGGGCGGAATTTGGGAAATCAGGAGAACCGATATGGTTGCCGCATAAACAAAGCAGGAGATTTGCCTGGGGCTAATACAAAACCTGATTAAGTGTCATCCTGAACAGAATCTAAGGTCACTAAAAATACGAGATTCTTCGCTTCGCTCAGAATGACATTTTATTGGGGGTGAGCCGCGCTGGCGGCCGCAGGCGCCGCAGGGCCATTGCCAAAAGCGCCGTCAGGACCAGGGGGGCGATTTGCAAACGTATGGTCCCGGCCAAAATCGGCATTAACAAGGGGGTCAGGAAGGCGAGCACCAGAAGCGCCTGCTCGCCGGGCCGCCACCCTTCCACATGTCCCTCCCAGGCCAGCCAGGCGAGAGGCAGCGCCAGGATAGCCAGGTCATAGATAAATTCATAGGGGGGAAATAACAGGGCGCAGAGCACCAGCACGGCGGGCGCCGCCTGGCGGGACCAGACCCAAAACACGATCCCGGTGGTGGCCAACATCACCCCGGCCTGCAGGAGCTGCGCCAACCATGGGGGACCACCGGCCAGGAGCACCGCCGCCGCCCAGGTGGGCATCTTGGCGGTGACTAAAACCACGCCTTTCCCCAACCGTCCCGTCTCCAGGATCGCCAGGGTGCCGGGGAGGTTATGGAAAAAGGCGGCCCAGGCCCCGGTCCCCAGCACCAGGAGGCTGGCCGCTATTAAGGCCGCCGCAGAAATACCCATGCTCACCAAGGCCCGCCAGCGGCGCCCCGCCGCCAGGGCCACCGGGATCAGCACGGCCAACTGCGGCTTGTAGCTGAGCAGGCCCAAGAGAACCCCGGCGCTGACCGGCGCCCGCTCCAGCAGCAGCAACCCGGCCCCCAAGAGCGAGGCCGATAGCAGACCGTTTTGACCGTGCAGCAGGTTCATAAAGGCGCCGGGGAAGGCCAACGCCAGCCAGGGGCTGAGATGGCTGGGGGCTATCCGGCGCACCACCAGGACCAGGGCGGCCAAAGGCAAGGATAGCCAGAGCGCCAAGGCCAGAAGGTAGGGCAGCAGGCCCAGGGGCAGGAGCAGCATCAAAAAGGTGGGAGGATAGAGCCAAATCAGGGGAACTCTTATCCCAAAGAACTCTTTCTGGGCCGCCAGCAGACGGTCAGGATCGTAAACCGCGGCCGGTCCTGCCTTCAGGGCCAGGGAGGCGGCCACCCAATAATGGGAAAAATCGCCGCCGATGGGGTCGCCCCGCCCATCGAGCCATCCGGAGCCGCCGAGATATAAGTAGCTCAGGATTACCAGGTAACAGACGCAGATGATCTTGGGATAGACGCCAAGCCGTTCGCGGTTCAACCAGCCCATGTTCTCACCTTAAGAGGCAAGATTCCCTCGCAGCACCCTGTGCTCACCATAGAGCAAGGCCGCGGGATTTGCAAGTCCGGCCAGATCCGGTCAATGGCGCCGTCCCGGTCCCCAGACCAGGTTTCCCTGACCGCACCGGGAAAGAGGTTGTTTCTTTAGCAATGGTTCATTATAATACCCGAATGAGTCAGCGTCGAGGAGCCTGCATGACCTTGCCGGCCGTGCTCCTGGCCACGATTTTCTGCTTGGGGCTTGCCGCCCCGGCCACGGCCGCCGATCAACCCTTGACCCTCGGGGAGGCCATGCTGCTCGCCTTGAAACACAACCCCGGTTTGAAGGCCGCGGGGATGACCCTGGAGACCGCCGAAGCCGAGATGGCCAAGGCCAGGGCCCGGTTTCTCCCCACGCTGGACTTCGGCGAGACCTACAATTATTCCGACAGCGCCACCCAGGTCTTCATGAACAAGTTGAACCAGCGGGTCTTCACCCAGCAGGATTTCCTCTTGAACAACCTCAATTTTCCCAACCCCCTGGGCAACTTCCGCACCGGGCTGACCATGAGCCAGCCCATATTCCAGGCCGGGCAGGCCTACCTGGGCTACCGGCAGGCGCAACTGGGCCGGGAGGAGGCCGGCGCCCTGGTCTTAAGCTCCAGGCAGCAGTTGCTCTTTCGGGTGACCCAGGCCTATTTCGGCCTTCATTTGGCCAGGGAAACCCTGGGGATCGTCAAAAAGGCCGTGGAGACGGCGCGGCAGCACCTTAATATCGCCGAGGAACGCTATCGCTCCGGTGCGGTGATTCAGGCCGACGTCCTGTCCGCCCAGGTGCATCTGGCCAAGATCACTCAGGAAGAGATAACCGCAGAAGGCCAGGTACAGGTCGCCCAGAGTTCCCTCGCCACCTTGGTGGGTCTGCCGGAGATAGGGAGCCGGGCCCTGGCGCCGCCTCCCCGGGAGCCGGCCCCTTTGCCGGAGAATCTGACAGACCTGCAAACCATCGCCCAGGAGAAGCGTCCGGACCTCAAGAGGCTGGCCCTGGCAGCCAGGGTAGCTCAGCAGGAATATACCAAGGCCCGTCTCAACTATCTGCCCCGGGTGCGGCTGGTGGCGGAATACGACGTGGACCAGCGCCGCCTGTTCGGCGCCAGCCCTGACAGTTACACGATAATGGCCCTGATGAATTTCAACCTGTTCAATGGGCTGGCCGATCTGGCCAGGGTCCGGGAAAGCCGGGCCCAGGAGGCCCAGGCCCAGGACCTGAAGCAGGAACTGGAAGACCGCATCCGGCAGCAGGTGACCGAGGCCATCATCTCTGTGAAGACGGCCCAGGCGCGCCTTAAGGTGGCCCGGACCGCGGTGGCCCAGGCCAGGGAAAGCCTCCGCCTGGTTCGCCTCCGCTACCAGACCGGGCTGACCATCCTGGTGGACCTGCTAACTACCGAAGATGCCGCCAAGAACGCAGAATTGGACCAGGCGGCTGCCTTATTTGACACCTACCTGTCCCAGGCGGGACTGGAACTGGCCCTGGGAACCATTTCCGGGCCGGCGGAGGCAGTTGGGGCGGGGCCATAAGAACTGGCGAAAACCGGCAATAACCATGAATGGTCGAAAAATCCTCGAATTAAGCGTATTGGTGCTCCTGGCCCTGGTCTTTATGGCCTGGTTGGCCGGACTCCTGCACTTCGGCAAAATCTCCCCGGGATTGGCGCCGCTAACCGGGGCGGCGCCGCCGGGCCAGGTGGTGGTCGTCACTGAGACCCCGATTCCCCGGCGGTTGGAAATCCCGGGACAGGTCATCTCCCCCAGTCTGGCCCAGATTTCTTCCCAGGTGCCCGGCAAGGTGACGAAAACCTGGGTGGAGGCCGGCTCCCGGGTGAAGCAGGGGGATGCCCTGATTACCCTGTTCGCAGGGGAATACCAGGAGCGCCTGAACCAGGCCCTGGCCGGGGTGGCTCAGGCCCGGGCGAGTCTGGCCCAGATCTCCGCGGATTATCAGCGATATCGTATCTTGTTCAAGGAAGGAGCGGCCAGCCCCCAGGAGTTCGAAGCCATGGAGGCGCGCTTCCAGAGCGCCCGGGCGGCCCTGACCGCCGCCGAGTCCCAGGCCGGGGAAGCCGCGGTCCTGCAAGGTTATACCGTCATCCGCTCGCCCGCCTCCGGGGTGGTGGCGGAGCGCCGGGCGGCGGTGGGCGATCTGGCCCAACCGGGACAGACCCTGGTCTTGGTGTATAACCCCGACCTGCTCCAGATCGAAGGGGAAGTCAGCGACAGTTACCGCAGCCAGGTAAAGGTGGGGGAAGAGCTGGAGGTCGCGGTACCCTCAGCGGACTGGCGTTCTCAGGTCCCTCTCGGCGAAATCTTTCCCATCAGCCAGGGCCTAAGCCGCACCTTCAAGGTGCGCACCGCCGTAATCAAAGATCAGAAGCTGACGCCGGGCATGTTTGCCCGTCTGTCCCTGCCCCTTCAGAGCACCCCGGGCATTCTCATCCCCAGGGAAGCGGTGGCCGCCATCGGCCAGCTCACCATGGTGCGGGTGCTGGTGGCCGGCCAGGCTCAGCTGCTCCAGGTGAAATTGGGGCAGCTTGTGGGCGAGCAGGTGGAAGTCCTGGCGGGCCTCAATCCCGGCGACCAGGTCTGGCTTCCCCTCCCTGAAAAAAATGACCGGTAATTCCGAAGAACTGCACCTGGGTCTCACCGCCCGCCTGGTCCGGCGCTTCCTCGAATCCAAGCTGCCCACCCTGATTATCCTCATCAGCCTGCTGGCCGGGGCCGCCGCCCTGCTCTTCACTCCCCGGGAGGAAGATCCCCAGATCACCGTGCCCATGGTGGATATCCTCATCCGCTTTCCCGGAGCCCAACCGCAAGAGGTGGATAACCTGGCAGTCATCAGCCTGGAAAAGAAGCTTTGGGAAATGAAGGGCCTGGAAGACCTCTACTCTCAGGCCCGGAGCGGCTTCGCGGTGGTCACCGCCAAGTTTAAGGTGGGTGAGGACCTGGAAACCAGCCTCTTCAAGGTCTACAACCAGACCTTCTCCAACATCGACCAGGTGCCTGCAGGGGTGACGGGTTGGGTAGTGAAACCCATGAACATCAATGATGTGCCCATCGTCACCCTGACGCTCTACAGCAATCGAGCCGACGATTATGAGCTGAGGAGGGTGGCGGACGAGCTGCTGCACCACCTCCAGGCCATCCCGGACGCCGGCCGCTCTTTGGTGGTGGCCGGGCGCAAACGCCAGGTGCGGGTGGTGGCGGACCCGGCCCGCCTGGCGGCCCACGGCCTGGATCTGGCCTCCCTGGCCCAGGCCATCGAAGTGAGCAACGTCAACCTGCCCGCCGGCCATTTCAGCCGCCAGAACCGGGAATACGAGGTTACGGCCGGGCCGTTCCTGCAATCGGCCGGCGAAGTGGCCAACCTGGTGGTGGGCGTGCACCAGGGGAAACCGGTTTACCTGCGGGAGGTGGCCGAGGTGTTGGACGGGCCGGAGGAACCGGTGGAGGCCAGCTCCATCACCTTTGGGCCGGCGGAAGTCCCGCCGCCGGGATACGAGCGGGGCAAGTTCTACCCGGCGGTGACCATGACCATCGCCAAACGAACCGGCACCAACGCGGTGAGTGTGGCCCGCGACCTCTTAGAGCGTTTTAACTCTTTGAAACCACAAATCATTCCTCCCTACATCCAGGTCAAGGTCACCCGCAATTACGGGCATACGGCCAACGGCAAGGTCAATGAGTTGATTCGCGAACTCCTCATCGCGATGCTGTCCATCACCGTGCTCCTCACCCTGTTTCTGGGGTGGCGGGAGGCCCTGATCGTGGCGCTGGCCGTGCCCCTGACCCTGGCCATCACCCTCGCCGGCAATATGCTGTTCGGCTACACCATCAACCGGGTGACCCTGTTTGCCCTGATCCTGTCGCTGGGCCTCCTGGTGGATGACCCGATCATCGACGTGGAGAACATTCACCGCCACTTCCAGATGCGGCAGCACCCGCCCCTTTTGGCCACCCTGGTGGCGGTGGACGAGGTCCGGGCCCCCACCATCCTGGCCACCTTCACGGTGATCATCAGCTTCCTGCCCTTGTATTTCGTCACCGGCATGATGGGGCCGTACATGCGGCCCATGCCCTTGAACGTCCCCCTGGCCATGCTCGTGAGCCTTTTTATCGCCTTCACCGTCACCCCTTGGGCCACCTACCATTTTCTGAAAAAGGAATACGGCCGGGAGGCCAAACCTTTGGTCTTGGAGGAGACCCGGATTTACCGGGGCTACCACAAGGTCCTGGCCCCACTGCTGCAGTCCCGCCGCCTGAGCCATCTCTTCCTCCTGGGCGTGGTGGTGTTGTTTATCATCGCGGTGGCCCTGCCAATCCTCGGACTGGTGCCCCTGAAGATGCTCCCTTTCGATAACAAGAACAATTTCCTGGTGGTGGCCGACCTGCCCGACGACGCACCCTTGGAGTCCACCCAGGAAGCCTTGCGGGATTTTGGCGGGTATCTCGCCACCGTGAAGGAGGTGGACAATGTGACCACCTTTGCCGGAGTGAACGCGCCCATCGACTTCAACGGCTTGGTGCGCCATTACTATCTCATGGGGGCTCCGCACCAGGGGCAACTCCGGGTCAACCTCGCGAGCAAGGAGCGCCGCGCCGCGGCCAGCCATTCTGTGGCCCTTTGGGTCCGCCCGGCCCTGGAGAAGATCGCCCGCCGCCACCAAGCGCGCCTGGCCATCGTGGAAGTGCCTCCGGGGCCGCCGGTCTTGCAGACCCTGGTAGGGGAAGTCTATGGCCCGCCGGGCGCCTCCTATGCCAGGATCATCCGGGAGGCGGAGAAGATCAAAGGCTTTTTCCTGAAAATTCCGGGAATCGTGGACGTGGATACCTCGGTGGCGACTATCGAGCCCAGGTTCCGGTTCCTGATGGACCGGCAAAAGGCGGCCCTGAGCGGCCTGAGCGAAGCCCAGGTGGCCCGCGGCCTGGCCATCGCCGAGGCGGGGGAGACGGTGGGGCGGCTCCACGAGGATGCCGAGCGCCTGCCCCTGGACATCTTGCTGCGCTGGCCCCTGGTAAACCGGTCCACGGTCGCCGGTTTAGGCCAACTCTATTTCAAAAACCCTTCCGGAACCATGATTCCCTTACAGGAATTGGGAGAATTTCGCCAGGACGCGGCGCCGCCAGCCATCATGCGGAAAAACCTGGAGCGGGTGGTGCTGGTCACCGGAGATACCGCGGGCCTGAGTCCGGTTAATGCCGTCCTCGACTTGATGAAGGCCACCGCCACTCACCCCCTGCCGGCCGGCTACCGGGTCAATTATGCCGGGGAAGGCGAGTGGAAGATCACCGTCCAGGTCTTCCGGGACCTGGGGATCGCCTTCGCCGGGGCCTTGGTGGGCATTTACCTGCTGCTGGTGTTGCAGACCTCTTCGTACACCCTGCCGCTCGTGATCATGGTGGCCATTCCCCTGACCATGATCGGGGTGATGCCGGGGTTCGCCCTACTCAACCTGTTTTTCGCCTCCTCGGTAAAGGGCTACGCCAACCCCATCTATTTTACCGCCACCGCCATGATCGGCATGATCGCCCTGGCGGGCATAGTGGTGCGCAACTCCATCATCATCATCGACTTTATCCACCATCACCTGGAGCGGGGTTACCCATTGCAGGAGGCGGTGTTGCGCTCCGGGGCGGTGCGCTTCCGTCCCATCCTGTTGACCGCCCTGGCGGCCATGTTCGGCTCCTGGGTCATTACCCTGGACCCCATCTTCTCCGGGCTGGCCTGGTCTTTCATCTTCGGGCTGTTCGCCTCCACCGCCTTCTCCCTTTTGGTGGTCCCGGTGATATACTATCTGCTGGCCTCCCGGAAGACCTCAACGCCGGTGACGGATGAGACCCAATAGACAACCGGGATTACCTCCTGGGCCGGCCCGGGGTGGGGGTCCCGCGCTTAGAGAGGGAAAAATTATGCAAGGACCAATGGCCGCACCGGTGTTGGTGGAAGTGACCCGGGGGCCCGCGGTGGAAAGCCGCCATCGCGGCCAGGTGGTGGTGGCCGACGCCCAGGGGAATCTGCGTTCCTGGGTCGGTGACCCCGAAGCCCTGGTATGTCTGCGCTCACTGGCCAAGCCCTTCCAGGCCCTGGCAGTGTTGGCGAGCGGCGCCGCCGCCGCCCTGGGGCTGGCTGCCGCGGAGCTGGCCCTGTTTTCCGGTTCGCTCTCCGGCCAGGATTTCCAGGCAGAGCTGGTAACCGCCACCCTGGAGCGCCTGGGCCTGACCCCGGAGGCCCTGCAGTGTGGCGTCCACCCGCCGCTGTACCGGCCCACCGCCCAGGCCCTGGCCAAGGCTGGCCGTCCTCCCTCTCCGCTGCACAATACCTGCGCCGGCAAGCACACGGCCATGCTGGCCCTATGCGTCCACCACGGCTGGCCCCTCGATAACTATCTGAACCCGCAACACCCGGTGCAGCAGCTCATCCTCAAGACCGTGGCGGAGTCGGTGGGGCTCAAACCCGACGAAATCCCGGTTGCCCTGGACGGCTGCGGCGCCCCGGTCTTTTACGCGCCCCTGCGCCGCATTGCTATGGGTTATGCCCGCCTGGCCGCGGCCCCCAAGGGCTCCCCGGCCGGGACCCTGATGCAGGCGCTCCTGGATCACCCCCGCCACATCGCCGGGGACGGCCGCCTGGAAACCGAAGTGATGCAGGCCCTGCCGGGCGCGCTCTTCGCCAAGTCCGGGGCGGAAGGCGGCTTTGCCCTGAGCCTGACCAGCGGCGGCCTGGGGGTGGCCTTGAAGGTGGAAGACGGCCAGCAGCGGGCCCTGAACCCCGGCATCATCTCCATTCTGGAACAACTGGACCTATTGACCCCGGCGGCCCGGGAGGTTCTGACCCGCTACCGCCAGCCCGCCATCCTCAACCACCGCAAGGAGACAGTGGGGCTTATCAGGCCGGTCTTCCGCCTCGAGAAAAGCCCTTGAATCTTTGGGCGATCATGCTATAGTCCTTAGTTATCTACCGATCGCCCCCGCGGGGGCTAAGAGGAAATCCGCGAGCTCACCATGAAAGTCCTTTGGGCCCCATGGCGCATGGATTATATCCTGGGCGCGGACCAGACCCCGGGCTGCATCTTCTGCCCGGAAAGCGGCGAAGATTTGGCGGCGCGGCTGGTCCTCTTAAGCGGCCGCCTCACCCGCATCATGATGAATAAGTACCCATACATCAACGGTCATCTGCTTATCTCACCCCTGCGCCACGTCCCCGGCCTGGATGACCTCACCGGCGAGGAGATGCTGGATCTGATGGCCAGGCTCAGGCAATCCCTAACCATCCTGAAGCGGGTGATGCACCCCGACGGCTTCAACGTGGGTCTCAACCTGGGAGTGGTGGCCGGAGCCGGGGTGGAGGAACATCTCCATTTTCACGTGGTGCCCCGCTGGAACGGCGACACCAATTTCATTCCGGTATTTGCCGAGGTCCGGGTGATCCCGGAACACTTCCGCCAGACCTATGAGCGTTTGGCCCCCCACTTTCAGGCCATCTGCGCCGAGGAAGCCGAGGAACAGACATGCGTTTCCTGAGAATAATCTTCACCACCCTTATCCTCCTCCTGGCCATCGTCTTCATCGTCGAGAACCTGGAGATGCTGCGGCAAACGGTGACCCTGAACCTGGACCTCCATCTGGTCAAGTGGGAAACCCCCGAGGTGCCCCTCTGGGTAATGGTCCTGTTCTGCTTCTTCCTGGGGGTCTTCACCACCGCCCTTTACGGCATCTACGAGGTCATCGCCCGGCGTCAGACCATCCGCCAGCTCAGGCGCAATCTGGACATGTTGGCCCAGGAATTGAAGAGCGCCGGCGCCAGGGCCGGGGAGGCTGCCGCGGCTCCCCCGGGGCCCAAGGCTGGATCCTCCAGCGAATGATGGCCAGGGCTCCCCATCTCTCCGGAGACCGGGGCGCCCCTGAGGCATGATTCCCGCTCTCGCTGCACCCGAGCCATGATGGCCGACTCCCCCCCGGATAAAATCACCCCCATGTTGCGGCAGTATCTGGACCTCAAGTCCCGCTACGCCGACGCCCTGCTCCTTTTTCAGATGGGGGATTTCTACGAGACCTTTTTCGAGGACGCGGAAAAGGCGGCGGCGGCCCTGAACATCGCCCTCACCTCCAGGAGCCGGGCCGACGCCGAGCGCATTCCCATGGCCGGTTTCCCCATCCATGCCGCCGAGAGTTACATCGGCCGGCTGCTGGAGGCGGGCTTCAAGGTGGTGGTCTGCGAGCAGACCGAAGACCCGGCCCAGGCCCGGGGACTGGTGCGCCGGGAGGTGACCCGGGTCCTCACCCGGGGCACCGTGGTGGACCCCGCCGCCCTGGACGCCCGGCGGGACAACTATCTGGCCGCGCTGAATTTCCAGGGTGATAACTGGGGATTGGCGTACCTTTCGGTCTCCACCGGGGAGTTCCGCCTCACCCAGGGGGAGGGAGCCGACGCCCTCGGGGATGAACTCTGGCGGCTGAAGCCGGCCGAACTCATCGTCCCCGAAGGCCCCGACCCGGCCCTGCTGCCCGCGGCCCTGGCCTCCTTCGATACCCCGCCCACCCGCCGGGCCCTCAGCCGCCACGCCTTCGACCCGGAAACCGCCCGGCGGGAGCTGGGCCGGGCCCTGGGCACCCTGTTCCTGGACGGCTTCGGGGTGGAGGACCAGTCCCTGGGGGTGGGTGCGGCGGGAGCCATCCTGCGCTATCTCGCCGACTCCCACACCCCGCAGCTGCCCCACCTGGAGCGGCTCCTCCCCTATCGCCGGGACGACTACCTGGGACTGGACGAAGCCACCCTGCGCCACCTGGAGATCTTCGAAACCCAACGCAGCCGCTCCCGCCAGGGGTCCCTGCTGGACGCCCTGGACGCAACCGTCACCCCCATGGGGGCCCGGCTGCTGGGGCGCTGGCTCCGCTACCCGCTGCAGGAGCCAACCGCCATCGAATCCCGCCTGGACGGCGTGGAGTTTTTCTTGAGCGTCAGCCTGCTGCGGTCCCGCCTGCGCCAGGTCCTCAAGGGCCTCGGAGACCTGGAGCGCCTCACCGCCCGGGTGGCCCTGGAGCAGGCCACCCCCCGGGAGGTGGCCGCCATCAATCAGGTCCTGGAAAAAATACCGCAGCTTCGGCATTTGTTCCCCGCTGAACTGGCCTCCTCCTCCTCTCTCGTGGCGGAGGCGGCGGCCGACCTGGACCCGCTGCCCGACCTGCGGGAACTGATCAGCCGGGCCTTGGTGGACGATCCGCCCCTCAGTCTGAAGGAGGGCGGCATCATCCGGGAGGGCTACGACCCCGAGCTGGATGAACTCATCCTTCTCAGCCGGGAGGGCAAGGACTGGATCGCCCGCCTGGAGGCCCAGGAACGGGCCGCCACCGGCATCAACAACCTCAAGGTGCGCTACAACAAGGTCTTTGGCTATTACCTGGAGATCTCCAAGGCCAACCTGCACCTGGCGCCGCCCCACTACCTCCGCAAGCAGACCCTGGTGAACGCCGAGCGCTTCATCACCGCCGACCTTAAAGACTACGAGTCCCGGATCCTTGGGGCCGAAGAGGCTCGCAGCAAGCGGGAGGCGGAGCTTTTCCAGGACTTGCGGAAACGCCTGGGCCGGGAGGTCCCCCGCCTCAAGCAGGTGGCCCGGGCCTTGGCCATCCTGGACGTCCTGGCCGCCCTGGCGGAACTGGCGGCGCTCCACCGCTACTGCCGCCCCCGGCTGACCGCCGCGCCGCTGCTGGCGATCCAGGGCGGCCGCCACCCGGTGATCGAGCGCCTGCTGCCCGCCGGCGCCTTTGTCCCCAACGACCTCACCCTGGACCGGGAGGCTCAGGTGCTCATCGTCACCGGGCCCAACATGTCGGGGAAATCGACCATCCTGCGCCAGGTGGCCCTCATCGTGCTGCTGGCCCACCTCGGGAGCTTCGTGCCGGCCCAGGCGGCCACCATCGGCCTGACGGACCGCATCTTCACCCGGGTGGGGGCGGTGGACGACATCGGCCGGGGCCAGAGCACCTTTCTGGTGGAGATGCACGAAACCGCCCGCATCCTCCACCAGGCCAGCCCCCGCAGCCTGGTGATCCTGGACGAGATCGGCCGGGGCACCTCCACCTTCGACGGCCTCTCCCTGGCCTGGGCCGTGGCGGAGCACCTTCACGACCTGGAGGGCGTCGGGGTCAAGACCCTGTTCGCCACCCACTACCAGGAACTCACCGAGCTGACCCGGCTGAAAGCCCGGGTGCGCAATTTCCAGGTGCTGGTGGCGGAGTCCGGCGGCGACATCGTCTTTCTGCACCAACTGGCGCCCGGGGCCGCGCCCCAGAGCTACGGCATCGAGGTGGCGAAACTGGCCGGGGTGCCCCAGGAGGTGGTGGACCGGGCCCGGGAGGTCCTGGAAAACCTGGAGGCCAGCAGCCTCGACCCCACGGGCCTGCCCCGCCTGGCCCGCTCCCGGCGCCGCCCGGCCCGGGAAGGGGAAACGCCCCAGTTGCAACTGTTCGGTTATAAACCCGATGCTTGAGGAAGTGAAGCACAGGTGGCACAGGTGGCACAGGCTTCCAGCCTGTGCGGATTGAGTGGCGGGCCTTGCTGGGGCGGGCCCGTGGGGTTCTTGGTAGCGCGGGCCTCCGTGCCCGCCGCCCTTAATGAACTAGCAGGAGGTTTGGCAAAACCGCGGCGGCGCCAGTGGCACAGGCTTCCAGCCTGTGTCCGGGTTTTTGTGTGGTATCAGTGGCATAGGCGTCTCGCCTGTGCGGACTGCCCCCTGAACCCCTGTTTTTGTGTTTTAATGGTAGCCGCAGGCTTTAGCCTGCGTTCTCTTTTTTATCCCCAAGCTAACAGTGGCATAGGCGTCTCGCCTGTGCGTCCTGACTGGCGTGCCTCGGTGGGGCGGGCCGCTGTGAGCAGTGAGCTGTGTTGAAACTGTTCGGTTTTTATACCGAGGTTGGGGTTTTGGGGAGGTGCAGTGGCACAGGCTTCCAGCCTGTGAAGGAGTCGCTAGCAGAAAATCGGAGCACTGTGAACTCCCACATCTATCCCCTCTCCCCCGATGGGGGAGAGGGTTAGGGTGAGGGGGCATTCAATCTCCTTTCCATTCCCCCATGACAAATGGTGAACCCCAGCATTTCCGGCC